>VTLG01016662.1_pt1 | contig 20982 bp, 38 predicted proteins | sample 4694571 | NCBI WGS metagenome assembly VTLG01 (sample SAMN12604809, study PRJNA352737) | marine metagenome | biome: ENVO:00000447; feature: ENVO:00000209|ENVO:00000569|ENVO:01000036; material: ENVO:00002151; isolation source: viral sequences binned using virsorter ... | reverse complement strand
CTATAGCTGTCCTTAGAGACTTGATGATAGCAAATAGTTTTACAATGACTCGTCAACCATATGAGCCTAATTATAGAGGTTTAGTTGATGCTGTTATTGATTTAAAAGAAGGCTTTCCTACTTTTGCTCCATTACAGGTTGGATTTGATGCTACGGCATTTGAAGATGTTAGTGAAAATGATGCTTTATATATGAGAACTAGTGATGGTCAAGTAGGTAAAGCTAGTGCATCAAACGGTCTACAAGAAAATGCTCAAGTAGTTGGATTTGCAAATGCAGATGCTAGTGCGTCTGCAACAGTAAAAGTAATTGTAATTGGAATAAAAACTATGTCTGGATTAGATGCAGGAGATTTATATTTTCTATCTCCCTCGACAGCTGGAGCAATAACCTTAACTCCACCATCAAGTGCTGGACAGGCTGTTGTTAGAGTTGGAGAAGCCTCTACAACTACCGACTTTGCAATTCGTATCGAACCCCCTATTAAATTAAGCTGATGTCTAGTGTAGAAAATTACATACCTTATCAACCAAATGCTCAAGGTTTTACAGAGGCTTTGATTGATTTAAAATCTACAATGCCTAGTCAGACAGTATTTAAGGTTACGGGATATAATACAACATGTTTTGAAAATGTAACTCAAGGTCAAGTTTTATATTCAAGAGCTAGTGATGGACAGGTGGGTAAAGCAATCGCAAGTGATACTTTAGACAAAGCTATAGTTGCAGGAGTAGCTGAAACTACTAAGAGTGCTGGACAAATTGTTAGGGTTATTGTTGCAGGAATAGTAGCAAGTTCAGGGTTAGATTTTGGAGATCAATATTATTTATCAGCTGCATCTGCAGGTGATATTGTCAAAACACCACCATCTTCCGCAGGGCAATATATTTCTAGGATAGGAGAAGCTGGTAGCACTGGACAATTAATAGTCAGAGTTGAACCTCCAATACTTTTAAGCTGACAGTTTGGTCATCGTAAAATAAATACAAATAAGTTCTTTTGGTTAAGAGCTTGATCGAGATATTAAATGGCAACTAGGAAGGCGTTAGTACTTGTTTCTGGTCTTTTTCAGGAGTTAAATTCTTCTTCTGATAAATTAGATTTTGCTGGAAATAGTACTTCCGATTTAAGTGAGGGTACAAATGAATATTTTACACAAGCAAGAGCTAGAGCATCAGTAAGTGGTAATAGTTTTAATGGATTAACATATAATCAATCATCAGGAGCATTTAATCTTGCCAATATACCAAATTCCTCATTAACTAATTCATCTTTAACAATAGGAAGCACAGCCGTTGGTCTTGGTGCAACAGTCACAAACTTTGCAGGATTAGGACAACTTGTAATGTCCGACCTTATTGTAGGAACTGGTGCTGGTAATGCAAATGCTATAAATATTCAATCAGGACAGATAACTTTCGAAGGGTCTACAGCTAATGACTTTGAAACAATTATTAGTGTTACTGATCCTACCGCAGATAGAGGTATAGTTTTCCCTGATGCAGGAGGAACAGTTGCATTAACAAGTGATATTTCTTATCCTGTAACTCTAGATAATTCAGTAACTCTTACAAATAAAACTCTAGCTCTTGGAAGTAATACAATATCTGGAACTTTTGCTCAGTTCAATACTGCTGTTACTGATGCAACACTTGTTTCTACAACAAGCTCTGCAACTTTGACGAATAAATCTATAAACCTTGCAAATAATACAATATCTGGATCTTTTGGGCAGTTCAATACTGCTGTTACTGATGCAACACTTGTTTCTACAACAGGGACAGAAACTTTAACAAATAAAAGTCTTACTGCCCCAATTCTTACAGGATCTTCTAGTTCTGCAGGAAGCATAATTTTTAAAGAAGATACTGATAATGGAACAAATTCTGCAACTCTTGTAGGACCTGCATCGACTGCTGATGTAACTATTACTCTCCCAGCTGAAACAGGAACTGTCCTTACCACTGCATCTTCAATTGCTAACAGTAATCTTGCTAATAGTGCAGTAACTATTGGTAGCACTGGACTTGCTCTTGGATCTAGTGCAACTTCATTTACTGGATTAGCATCAATAACTTCAACTGCGGTAGTCACAAATGATAGTGGATTCAGAATTCGAAATAATTCAGATAATACAAAAATTGGTGCTTTTAGTTCTGCTTCAATTACAGCTGGTCAAACAAGAACATTAACATTTCCTGATGCAGATGGAACTATAGCAACTCAAGCTTATGTAAATACTCAGATTACGGCTGAAGATTTAGATATAGAAGCTGATTCTGGAACTATCGCTATCGATCTTAATTCAGAGGTTTTAGATATAGAGGGAGGTACAAACATCACAACTGCTGCAACAGGTAACAAAGTTACAATAAATATGCCGACATCCTTCGCTACGGAGGATTTTGCTACGGCTATAGCAGTGGCTTTAGGATAGTATTATGGCAACCCAAGTTCAATTTAGAAGAGGAACAACAGCAGAGCACTCAGGATTTAAAGGTGCTGACGGTGAAGTTACAGTAGATACCTCGTTAAAAACTGCTGTAATACATGATGCAATAACTAATGGAGGATTTCCATTATTAAGACAAGATGGTTCTAATTCTGCTTTAGCAGGTGGAAGTGTTAGTCAATGTGCACTTAAATTTCAAGGAGATAGTAACACAGGATTAATAAGTCCATCAGCAGACAATATATCTTTAGTTACTGGAGGAGTTGCACGTCTTACAATAGATTCTAATGGGTCAGTTACAATTCCAGGTAATGTAACAATTAATGGTACATTATCCGCAACTAATACCAATTTTTCCGATCAAATTGCATTAATTCTTGCTTTAGGCTGATATGGCAAATACCTTCAAAAGTGACACAAAAACAAATGTTGTTACAGACGCTGTCAGTAGCACTAACACGAACATCGTAACTGCAGGAGGTAGCTCAACTTTAGTTATTCTAAGTATTCTGCTATCAAATACTACAGCATCAAGTGTTCAAGTAGATGTTTTTCTTGTTACAAGCGGTGATAATGTTCACCTTATAAAGAATGCTCCTGTTCCTGCAGGAAGTTCTTTAGAAATAATATCAGGATCAAAAATAATTATGCAATCTAATGATGTTCTTAGAATTAGAGCAGCTACTGGAAGTGCAATAGATGCAACCGTAAGTTATCTTGATCAGACTTAAGGAGGTATAACACATGGCTCTTAATCAAGTTGGATTAGAAAGACTAAATACAGCAACTACCAAGAAGATTGGTACGAATAAAAATTTAATAATTAACGGATCTATGCAAGTGGCTCAACGTGGTACGCCTACAGCTTCTGGTTCTTACACAACCGCTGCATATGGGTCGTGTGATAGATGGAAACTTGAAGCCAATAGTACAGACCAGGCTGCTTTTGTTATATCACAAGAATCGGATGCTCCTACAGGATCAGGATTTTCTAATTCCATAAAAATAAAAACTAACACTGCTGAAACTACTTTAGATTCAAATGAAATTCTTCATCTATCTCAACCCATAGAAGCACAAGATTTACAACACTTAAAGAATGGAACTTCTTCAGCGTTATCCATCACTCTATCTTTTTGGGTAAAATCATATCAAACGGGCACTTTCGTTGTAACTGTCTATAAACCAGATAATACTCAAAGAATAATTAGTGCTACTTATACAATCAGTGCTTCTAATACATGGGAATTTAAAACCATGACATTTTCTGGCGATACATCTGGTAGTGGTATTGCTAATGATACTGGAACAGGGTTTCAAATATATTGGATATTAGCAGCTGGTTCTACTTTTACAGGAACTACGAATACATCATGGGCTAACTATTCCAATGGTGGTTTTGCAAATGGACAAGCTGTTAATATAATGAGTTCAACAGATAATTATTACTATCTCACAGGCGTTCAATTAGAAGTAGGCAGCGTAGCAACAGATTTTGAACATAGAAAATTTGCACAAGAGCTAACTTTATGTCAAAGGTATTACACAAGACTAACTGGTGGTGGAGGTAATCAATTGCATTTTACAGGTTCTACAAAACAGCAACAATATGTTTCTTGTTCAAGAGTTGAATTACCAACAACCATGAGAGCAGCACCTTCAATAAGTTTTACTGGTACAAGAGATATTCTTAATTATAGTAATGACAATAGTGGATTTAGTGGGGATGTTATTGATGTTGATTCTTTTAATGTAAGATGGGGCTCATCTGCAACGATTGGTGATGGAACTGCATATACAGCAGCATTAACAGGAAATCCAAATTTTGTTGAGTGTTCATCAGAACTTTAACTATGACTTTTACTTACAAATTTTTTAAAACAGATAAGAAAGCATCCAAAAATGATGAAGGTGTTACAAAGATAGAAGATGGAAAAACTTGGTTTATTCCAGAAGATACTAATAACATAATGTGGCAAGAGTATCAAAGTTGGCTAGGAGAAGGTAACACTACAGAAGCAGCTGATTCAGAATCATTATCTTGGGATAATATTAGATCTTTAAGAAATGATATATTGAGAGATACAGACTGGACAATGACAACTGGTGCAACTGTAGATCAAGCTCAGTGGGCAGCATACAGACAAAATTTAAGAGATCTTCCTCAGACTTATAAAGATAAAACTCCTGATGATATTGTTTGGCCGACACAACCATCAACAGCTGGTCCTAATTCTTAAAAATCCGCAAGATTACTCTCTGTAAAATAGAAGAAGCAAATAAAAGATTTCAGTAATCATGCCGTATATAGGTAATAATTTAAGGTCGAATAATGATTATAAAGCGATTGATGATATTTCAAGTTCGTTTAATGGAAGTACTACATCATTTGCTTTATTAGTTGGTGGAAGTGCCCCTGTACCATTTCCAAAATATGAAACTCAATTATTAATTTCTGTTGGTGGTGTAATTCAAGAACCTGATTCTTCAGGAACAACAGGATTTAAATTATTAGGAACAAATATAGTTTTTAGTTCTGCTCCAGCTTCTGGAGAATCTTTCTTTGGAGTTATCTTTGCTGCTGCTGATTATCTAAATGCTGGTGGAACATTTCCTGATGGAACTACTTCAGTTCCTTCTATAACATTCTCTGATGACTTAGATACAGGAATATTTAGAAGTGGCTCAGGATTAGTTTCTATTGCAGCTAACGGAGTTAAAGTTGCTACCTTTCCAACGAGTGCAGGGAGTTCAGGCCAGGTTCTTTCCACGAATGGATCTGGTGTGCTCTCATTCGTTGATCAGTCAGGGGGTGGAGCTGTCGGAGGAGGCTCTGACAAACTGTTTATGGAGAATGGGACAACCATGACAACTAACTACACATTAGGTACTGAGTTTGGAGCTACTTGTAATGCTCTAAGTGCAGGACCAATCACAATTAACGCAGGTGTCACGCTGACTATACCTAGCGGTTCAGTATACACGGTGGTTTAAATTATGCCTATTACATTTAACGGAAATGGAACAGTAACAGGATTGGCAGTTGGTGGATTACCTGATGGAACTGTTGATGCCGATACTCTTGCAGCAGGAGTTGGAGGTAAAATTCTTCAAGTAAAACAAGCTGTAAAAACTGATGCATTTACATCAAGTGCTTCAACTGCTGATATCACAGGATTGTCTGTAAACATTACTCCGTCATCGAGCTCAAATAAAATTTATATAATTGCTGCTGTCAATTTAATGGCAAACAATGTTTCCTGTACTTATAGAATAAATGGTACAGCAAATGGTGATATCGGTATGGGTGCTGCAGATGGTTCAAGAACAAGAGGGAATGTAGGTGATGTATACGAAGCATATAATTCACCATTTGTTACTCACACAAGTTGTTTTTTAGATTCACCTGGCACAACAAGTCAACAAACTTATAAAGTAGTTTCAGTATCTGCTGCTGGAAATACGGTAAAAGTTAATAGAGGAAATACTGACACCGATGGAAGTGCAAAAATTAGAGGTGCTTCTTCAATAACAGTAATGGAGGTAGCAGCGTGAGTTCTATAAAATTAACAGCTGATTCTGGAGGAGGTACTTTTGAAATTAAGGCTCCTTCTTCTGGTTCAAATACAAGAGTGTTAACTGTTCCTGATACAGGAGATGCAACTTTTTTAACTAGTCTTTCATCCGTAGGTAAAATTCTTCAAGTTGTTTCTACAAATAAAACAGACACTTTTTCTGCAAGTATAGGTAAACAATCATTTAGTGGTGCAGCTATAAGTGTAAATATTACTCCTTCAAACTCATCTAATAAAATAATTTTAGTTGCAAAATTAACAATAGGACTTGCATCTGACAATGATATTGGTTTTGCTTATTTTAAAGCAGGGTCAGTTATAGATGGTGCTACAGCAGATGCAAGTGGAAGTGCTGCAAGATTACATTCACAAACATTTAGTACACATAGTGAACAGCAACATAATGTGATGGGCTTTTATGTAGATACAGCAGGGGGAACAAGTCAGATTACATATGATTGCAGATTACGGCATGGAAACAACAGTACATCAGGTCATACTATTTATTTAAATAGAGATCATAGTAATGGTACTGGCGATATGGAACAAAACTCAATGTCAACTCTTACAGCGATTGAGGTAGCAGCATAAATAATTGATATGTTTAGCTCCTCTAAAATAAATAAGTAAATAAAAGGATTTTTTGATATGGCATTAGACCACGAAGCAATTTATAAGGCATACGCTGGTACTGTTGTGACCATTGATGATGGTGCTGGAGCATTTGATTCAAGTGGTAATTCAGTTACTCTTGAGCAATCTAAAATAGATGCTGCAAGAGCCACATTAAATGCTGAAGCTGCTGCTGTTAAATATCAAACAGACAGAACAACCGACGGCTCCACAACGTATGACTCTTATGGTAATCAGCTCGACATGATCTATAAAGACTTAGTTGCTGGCAAGTTTGATACCACTGGTACTTGGGCAACACATATTAAGGCTGTTAAAGACGCAAATCCAAAGCCATAGGAGATAAACAATGACTAGTAGGTTAGTTGTTAATAGTGTCAGACATACTGGAGCATCTGCTGACGGAATTACTTTAGATGCTTCAGGTAATGTTACCTTCCCTGCAAATGCTACTTGTTCTGGAACAGCGACAGGTTTTGGTGGTGGTAAACTTCTTCAAGTTGTTCAAGCAGTTAAGACAGATCATGCCTCTGCTAGTAATATAAGTACTTTTACTGATCTAACAGGATTGACCTTGGATATTACTCCAGCTTCAAGTAGTAATAAAATATTAATTTCAGTTTTTTTACAATGTGGAGATGATGGTAATGGATATACAGGTTTTAGATTGTTACGAGGATCTACAAATATAGGACACTCTACGGCACTAGATGGTGAAAGCTCAGATAATACACAAGATTCAGCCTTTTTCTATGGCACTGAACAAAGTCAGGGTACATATAAAACAGGTGTTGCTGCATATAGTTTTTTAGATAGCCCATCTACCACAAGTTCAACCACTTATAAGATACAATTTATCACTTGGAGTAGTACAACATTTCATTTAAATAGACCAAACAGTATTGGAAATGCTAGATACACAATGGGTGGTGCGTCAACAATTACAGCAATGGAAATAGGATCCTAGACTGGTTAATTTATAAATTTAACAGTAGAATAAAAATATAAGATTTTTAAAAAAAATGCAAAAAATTTTTAATGCAATAGCTGTTGCTTCGGGTATAGTTTCTCTGACCGTTGTAGGAGCTGGTTTAGGCGTTTATTTAAATAAAGATGCAATCATTAATAACATTAAAGAGAAGGCGTTAGAGTCGATCTCAGGAGGATTAGGAGATACTTTAGGAGATGCTTTACCAATACCTGATGCAACTGGTGATGTAATTCCAAAACCTCCAAGACCTACTTTACCTCGTAATCCATTTTAAAATTGTCTGAGATAAATCAAATAAATATAAATAAATTAGAAATAATTCCTATAAATAGTTATATTCATACGCCTATACAAGCGATACCTTTTAGTCCTCCTATAACATTAACTATTGGTAATCCCATAATCCAAGTTCCTGGTTGTGTTGTATTTAATCCTGCCAATGAAAAATCAATAAAACTTGTAACTGAAGATGATAGAGGTAATAGAGTTTTGTGCGATGGAACTGTACCATACTTCTTTCCTATGGACTATGTTCCTGAAGATTTAGTTTTTGTAGAAGATGTTGCTCCACCTAATGTAACTCCAGCTCCTGAATTAGAGACTCCTCAACCTAATTTAGATAATCTTCCACCACCACAAAAAGAAGTTGAATGTCCTTCTCCAAACCAACCGAGAGTTGGAGATCTAACACGTAATGGAGAAGAGAAAGTTATAGGTCATGAACTCAGTGCTGATAAGAAAACTTGCATAGTTTTATATGAACCAACCACTGCAGCTGATAAATATTTACCAAATACATCTCAAGTTAGTACGACAGCAGCAATTGCTGTAGTAGCAACAGCTTCAGCAGCAGCAACACCCTTATTATTAAGATTAATACGTCCGTTATTAAAGCAATTATTTAAAAAAATTCAGGCTTTATTTGGTAAAAAACAAGGAGAAAAATTTAAAGGATTAAAGAGAAAAAAGAAACTTATTTCGGAATCTCGTGCTGATGATTAGGAATAACTCCATGAGGATTCGTAACTACGATATCTGCACAAATCTGAGCAGCTGGGCTTGATGGATGAAAGGTAACTCCTAATCTTTTCTGCTCTGCACAATGTTTTAATCTTGCCATTTCAAAGTCCAATCTTTTATTAGCTAATAATTGTTTATTTAATTGATTTTGAGTGTTAGCAGCAGCCAAACATCCCTCGTTATGACGTTTATCTAATGGTACGGTTATGTTCATACTAATGCCCCATCCAATACTGTGATTAGTTTTCTGTCCCGTCCTAGTAGGTTTGTAATAAAGAACAGATCCAGGATTGTCTAAGACCCCATCATTATTGGTATCTGAATTATCAAATACTGGGTCCATATAATAATCTTCATAAGGTTCTTTCCATGAATCTTGCAATGTTGCAAATGGTGTAATGCTGAGAGTTGCCCCCTGACAAGAAATACCATTTCCGTGAGTATTAGTAATATACGGACCCGATAAATTTTGTACAGCCAAATTGGATACGCTCCCAGACGAATTTGCTACCGGGTTTGCCGTTGCGGACACCCCTCCTACCTCATTGGCATAGATGGGAGCACTGAATATATTTAATGCAACTAGTAAATATTTTACTGACTGAAGGTTGAAACCGTATCTGTAACTGAAGTTATCTCTGTTGTTCTTTGTATTATTGTCTGAGATTGTAAACCTGGCTGACTGAGAGTCGTTGTAAGTTGCCACGGCTTGCTTGAATCCGTCACCGTGAAGTTTGGCATATTGTTTGTATCTAGATTTGTCCACGTCGAATTTACACCATTTACTGATTGTGTAACACTCTGAGCTGGAGGAACCAAGCTACTCGCATCTGTACTAATGTTATTACCAGTTACGGTATATTGCCACCCAGTTTGATAATCAATGACATTTATGGTTTCTGTGACCGTAGAAGTAGTTTCTGTATGGCTTGTAAGACTACCAGTCTGAAAGTTGGGAACGACTGGTACGGCTTCTACAGACGCACTCAACGAACTTAATACGACCACAGGTATCACACTTTTCAAGATCTTTATCATCTTTTTTTTCTTTAATTGCAAAAGCATGATCCTTTAACTTCATCTGATAGTGATCTCACTTACAAATTGACCTGTTGCACTAGTTCCTGCTCCTCCACCAGTTAGTGTAATTGTTGAACTTGAATCGATTGTACCTGCTAATGTACCTGCAGTTCCTGCTGCAGTTGAGGTCTGACTAGATAATGGACTTACTGCACCAACACTAGGAGCAGAACTTACTATTGCATCTCCTTGAGTAAAGCTTTGAGAGAATGAAAAGCTTTCTCCAGCTGTAGCCTGAACTGATGACAGTGTAGGAATTGAACCAACTCCTGATGTAATTGTCAAAGCACCAACAGAGTTTGTAGCTGATCCACCGTCAGGTGTGTACTGAGTTGTTACGTTGTTTCCTGAAACGCTATATGAGGTTCCTACTCTTTCAACATTAGTCGCAGCAGCATTAACCTGTAGTTGTACACTACTTGATAGTTTATGAGTGATATCTGCCTTTGCTACTGGTGCAAATATCAATATCAACAAAGGGAGAAATTTTCTCATTGTTCTATACTTATTGTTTGCTATACATAAGTTTACATGAGCGAAACTTAGTATTAATTGGATTATAAAATGACTGAAAATTTAAAGAAGAAGAATGTTTTCGAAAAAATTAAAGAAAACATAGATGATAAAGATGAGCAATTAGCCTTTATTTCAATTGTAGTAAGGCTTGTCGTGGTTGCTTGGAGCGGATTTATCGTCAGTCTTAACTACATTTCTCTTCCAGGTTATAGTAATGAACCTAAAGATATCACCTTTCCAGCTTCGATTCTGACAGCTACGCTTTCAAGTTTCGGTGTTGATGCATCACGAGGTAAGAGGGATAAGTCTAAAGATTCAGCTAGTAAATCAGATGCAGTTACTACTCAAATTTTGCGTATAGAACAAGCTCCAATAAAAGTTATTACTGATAATACTAATAAGTGACATGTACTATAGACAAAAAAGAAACTGGGGAGTAATAGCTTTAGTAAGCATTTTAGGGATATCTAATCTCTCTTTGATGAATACTTTAGTTTCTCATAAATTTAAAAGACCATATCCAAATTTAAATTTACCAGTAGGTCCTTATACAAGTTATAGAGTTGTAACTACAGAAAATGGATATAGTATCAGTTATAAAGCTAATGATCCAAAAATTCTTGCAAGAACTAAACTAGTAGATGACGAAAAGGGTTTGTTTAATAAAAAGTCTAAATTAAGTTTAAGAGAAACTTATACTATGGATGGTTCTGGAGGTTCTAATACAATTCAAGAGGGATCTGTAATGACTGATAAAGATATAGCTTGCATAAAAGTAGAAGGAAGTGGAAATGCCACTGGAAGGGTTGTAGGAGCCTCTGTAGGCGTTCAAGCAGCACCTGTAGTAAGTAACATACCAATTGTGGGATGGTTAGTTGCTGGACTTGTTACAATGATTAGTCAGGATAAGGGAGCTGAGATAGGAGGAGATATAGCTAAAAATTATAACGATTGCTAGTAGCTAGATAAAATTTAGGAAGCTATACTCAAATTAATAGAATATTTACTATGTCTTGCAAAGTTTCCTTAGAAAAATTAGATGACACTTTAAGTCAATTATTTGAACAACAAACTACTTTATCAAATGAGATAAAGTTAAAAGATTTAGAATTAGGTCAATCTAAAGAATCATATATGAAAGTATTAGGAGCTATAGAAATAGTTCAATTTCTTAAAAAAGAAGTAGAACATCCTCCAGAAGAAGAGCCAAAGGTTGATATAGCTGAGGTTACATGACATGTTGTCAGAGATGAATCAAGAAAGATATAAAGCTCTTAGATTGTTAGCCGATCATATTAAAACTCCATCCCGTGATTTATCTTTAAATGCAATATTTAACGATGTAAAGGATGAAGATTTAAAGTGGGTTACTGAAAAAATTCATTATTATTTATTAAGATTGTTAGAAGAATCAGACTGTGAGATAGAAGAGGAGATTGAGCTAGTTCCATTAATGGAATAAAAGATACATTTGTGCAAGTTTATGCAGCATAGAGTTTTCTCAAAGCTGCATAATATATGATTAATTGCGAGCAAGATTTACTAGTCAACCTAATTGAATTATCTCCTCGCAATGCTCGACGAAAATTTAGACAGTCAATATTCGAGTCATGGGAATGGAAGTGTGCATATTGTAATAAAGATTTAGACGTAAAGTCTGCAACTATTGATCATATAGTTCCAAAGTTTAAAGGTGGTCATAATGTTAAATCAAATATGATTTGTTCCTGTTCCAAATGTAATAGGTCAAAAGGATCAGTATTACTTGAAGATTGGTATAATCCTTCTAATTCTTACTATTCAGAGGAAAGACTTGGTAAAATAAAGCATTGGATAGAAGATAATAGTGTTCCTATTAAGCTTGTATCTTCAGATAAAGCTACTCCGTATATAACAAATGACTTCTACATCGGATGGATCTCAAGCTAAAGCTAAATCATTCTTAAAAGACAAGAGCCAAAAGATTATGGAATATATGCCCGAATTACAAAGGGCACGTATGCCAGATGCTCTTGCTAGAACAGAGGGTGGCGAAGACCAGAGTATTCGAGCTAAGGTACAGAAAGGTACTATAAAACTTATTTAATGGACAGTGTAAATCCAAAGGACAGAGAATATGTCAATGATCTAGTCATTCAATGTTTAAGAGATTCGATATTTGTTTTAGAAACAACCAGATTGGTTCATTGGGGTTTAAATGGTTCTAAATTTTATCAAATACATCTTTTAACTGGAGATATACAAGATGAGATGCATGCAGGTGTAGATGCCATTGCAGAGCATGCTAGGTCAATAAATGTAATGACACCCCTTGGAGTTGAAAATTTATTACGCACTAGAATGCAAGAAATAGATTTGAGCAATCCTTATGACGAAGATAAAATCATCTTAGAATTAAGTGTGGCTCACAACGTGCTTGCTGGTCTTTTTGAAGATTTAGCAAAGTATGCTGGCATGATTGGTGACGATCTCACTCAAGATATGGCAGCTGATCGTGGTCGAGAACATAAAAAACATCAGTGGCATCTAAGAGCCACAATGACATACAAGTACGAGACAGAGACAGATGTCAACAAAAAACAAATCGCAGAAGAGAGCAAAAGCTAAACAACTTTCAAAAGAACATTTGAAATGTAATAAGCCTAAGAAAACTCCAAGTCATAAAACAAAGTCTCATGTTGTAAAAGCTTGTAAAGATGGTAAAGAAAAAATAATTAGATTTGGTCAGCAGGGAGTAAAAGGAGCAGGAAAAAATCCAAAAACTGAAAAAGAAAAAGCAAGAAAGAGATCTTACTATGCAAGACATGATGCACAGGATAAAAATCCTGATAAATTCTCAGCTAGGTATTGGTCACATAAAGTTAAGTGGTAATTAAATAAGACTCCAGCTACGCCACCACTTAGTAATAATATATTTAGAACCTTTCAATGGTGGTAAAGCTTCGTGCATAGTTTTATAATTAGGAAATCCATTAATATATAAGTTATTCCATCCGATTAATAAGCCTCTTTTTGGTTTAATTTTTAAATTTAAATGTTTAAAATATGTTTCTCCTCCTTTTTCTACATCATTTAAGTAAATCATTGTAGTCCAAGTTCTTTGTCCCATCCATTCACAGTAGGTTTTATATTCATGATTGAAAGGTGAAAAGAAATCATAATGTTCTTTATAGTATTCACCAACTTCATATTTTTGAGCTTGCATGGTTTCACCAAAAAATGGTTCCAATTTCATTAAATTAGCTATTTTTTTATCAATATTTAAGTAAAAAGGATCTAAAAAATAATTTAAATCTGAAGTTTTACTAGTTCTATAGTTGTTTACAAGACATGTATCGCCTTTATCGGCTACTGTAGAGGGTCTAAGATTTATTGATATCATTGAAACTAATTGATCACACTCTTCTTTCGATAAAAAATTTTCTTGTTTATATATTTGAGTAAATGGATAATATATTCTTTGAGTTTTTTTAGTAATATTATTTTTATAAAATTCTTTATAATTTATTTTTTTAGGTTTTTTTTTAAATTTAGATAAAATTTGTAATTTTTTTATCTGATCATCATTCAAATTATAATTTTCTTTAAATTTTCTTTCTACTTGAGTTTTACTTGCACCACTTACAGAAGCCTCTATAAAGAATCTAACTAAGTCTTCTACTGTCATCACAAAGTTCTACTAGTCTTAGAATACAATGAAATAGAAAAAATACAAATGGGATCTATTGCTGTTAGTTTTATTATTCTTTTTGGTAGTAGTTACGGAATCAGTTCTGTGTTACTAAAAAGAAATCTAAAAATACATGAACCAAGTTTCAAGATTCAACAAAGCACCACAAAGGTTATTAGGCTAAATAGATCTGACGATGAGTGGTTTGTATAGTGTTGCTCCTTAATTCACTGTTGGTAATATATGTATAAAGGTTATAAATTAAATGGATGTCAACCTCCCAGTAGATCAAGAATTTGCAATTCATGCTGCTGCAATCGCAATCCAAACTTTAGACCGAGTAGAGTTAGAAGAAGCATTTATTGAGCTTTTACATCAAAAAGCATTAGATCGGCAAATGTTCTATGGCATTATGAAAGATCATGGTATAGATGCAGACATTCAATTTCAGCTCTCGACTGAAGGTCAAATTTCTTAAAAAACATGGCTACAAGAAGAATTAACGGAACCCTTGACACATTCAGTGTTGACTCAGGATCAGAAATTTCATACGTAGGTGGATCAACCACTGGCGATAAAAGTGATGATGTAAGAGGTTTTGAAGTAAATCCTGGTGGCACAGGTAATATTATTGTCAATCTTGAAAAGACATCAGGTATCCGTGATGTACAGATATTCCAAAAGGATGCATTTGATGGTAGTAGTTCTCCTGCTGGATATCAAAGATTTTTTGATATAGAGAAAGCTGGTAAAGGAAAAGGAGCAGTTGGTATTGCAGTTACTAATGCTTCAAAAGATTATGTTGTTTTACTCACATATGACGGTTATTCTGAAGTGAGTTACAACGGCACTGTTGAAGTTCCCTAATTATCCTTTCTTTACAGAAAAAGGTTATATACTTACAAAATCTTACACTACAGCAAGAACTTTTCTTGGTTTAGAAAAATATGCAGCTTATAAAGACTTTGGAGAAGAGTCTTGGAAAATTGGATATGGAAGCAAAGAAATTCATGGTCATTCTTTAACAGCAAAAGATAAAGCCACTCAAAAAGAAATAGATAAACAATTTTTTATAGATTTAAGAGAATTTTCCAACAAATTAAAAGATTATGTCTTCGTAAATTTAAATACAAATAGAAAAGCAGCACTATTAAGTTTTGCTCATAGTATTGGTATTCAATCTTTTAAAAATTGTAGATTATTAGATCTTATTAATAGTTACTCTTCTAAAACGAAAATTATTAAAGAATGGAGTCCTTACATTAATACTTATTGGATGTCTGGTGGAGATCTAATGATTGCTAGAAGACGTGCTGAACTAGATATGTATTTTGCTGCAGATAAAGAAATACCTACCTTCTACCGTCATGAGTGTCATACTGAGGCTTGTCTATTAAATTTAGTAGAAACTTATAATGGATCTTCTAATCAAATAAAAGGAATTGAATATCTAGAGAAAAAATTCAAAGAATTTGATCCTTCAGGAGAGATTTTACGTCGGTTTTTTCGCTACTGGAACGAGAAGCCAAGTGGTCTAGGATCTCCGAAGCGAGCCAAGGTTGATCTTTAAGATAATTAAGTGCATCAATCAGCTCCAACTCAGGAGTATAGTTGTCAATTAAATCTTTATACTCCATCGTCATCCTCCTGTGGTATTGGTTTTTGATGAAGGGGAATAGTTACTGATTTGTAACCTTCTTCAAATATTTCTGATAGTGGTTCTGCTTTTAAACCATCACCATAAATTGCTCTTCCCATGTTTAACATTTCTTGATGTTTTTCATCGTTCATTCCTATTTTAAGCAATACTAAATATCCAATCAAGTCATTTACTACATCTTCATCATCTGCAAGAAGTCCTGCACCCTGCATAATTCGATTTAATTTATCATCAATTCTGACTAATAACTGCTCTACAGCAGATGCTTTACTAAAAACTCTACAGGGTTTTAGGGCAGAATTACCATATTTTCTATTTTTATGTATTAATAGTTCTTTAATATCATCACAGACTCCACTAATTTTAGTTTCTGATTCTGACATAGCCATGTTAATTCCTCGTAGAATGTCTCTATGAGTAAGTTTACTAGTAGTTACGACGTTGACAATCGTTATAGGTTCTATAAGTCACTGAATCCTAAAACGGATATCAGCAAAGGCCGTCGTGGAGTCAGGCCAGGTGTAGATAATGTCACTAGTAAAAGTTTTTTAAAAAGATTTGCTAATAATTTAAATGAAAATGGTTTTCCAAGACCAACTACAATAAAAGATCAAGAGTTTCCTAGAGATAATTAACATATAACCTTTCCAATATTAGAAAATATATTTTCGAATCTATCTGTTTGATTAAAACCAAGTTCTATTCGAGGTAGATATACAAAATATCCCCAGTGAACAGGAGGAGATATGACATACATTCCTTTTCCATGTATAAGATTTGCTCTATCTGTTGGGAAACAGACAGGATAATCCCACATTTCAGGACATATTCTTAACATTTCAGGATAGGTAGAAAAAAATAAGGCTTCTCTTATATTTCTTAATTTCCATTCTCTAACTAATCTTCTAAACCATATAACGCTTGGAGCTTTTGCTCCTACTCCAGCTTTAACACTCCACCTCCAAGTACCTCTTTCTTGGGAAAAAGAACATCTTCCCACTGTTGGAGGAAATAAATAAACAGTTCCAGTCCAAGGATCATCTATATTTAATCCATCTTCTTTAGGAGTATAAATTTTTTTAGCCCGTAAAAATTCTACATTTGCACTATATGTTGAACATGGATCTAGGTCAATATCACCTAATAATGCATCTATATAAGGTAGATAATCACATGGAGTAAGCCAATCATCAGTTAAATCATTTATCTGTTTAGATAGATAAGGCTTATTGTTCACATCATTTTAAAACCTGCACCTTTGCTATCAATTTTGTAGTGTACTAATGACATCTCCTTTGCATCCTGAATAATAAATAACGCCTCTTTGTCAGGGTCAAGTTTTTCTGCTCTTACAATTGCTTGTTTCATAACGTCTGCTGCACCTTCCATATCATTCTTATTAAGATCATCAACAGCACAAATAAGGTTATCTACAGTCAGATAGAACATTGACTTCTTTTCATCCTCATGATCAGGCACATATACCATCGCTCCAGGACCATCGTTATGATAAAACTTGTAATAGTAATCGCACATATCTATACAAATTCTTTCAATTGTCAATTTATAAAGCTTAGCTTCATCTTCTCCTGTAGTTTTTCCAATTAACTTGTTTAAAAGTTTAATTCTTCTATTTGTCATTTAGTTTTTACCTCTTCTACATTCTTACTATCTTTTAATTTTTTGTCAATTTTTACAAATTTAGCTAATCCTGATTTTCTTAGTGTTTCTAATAGTTTTGGCAAAGGTCTATATAAAACTACTGCTTTCTGCATATTTCCTATTTTTTTAATTAATTTACCATTTTCATCTCTTAATTTAGTTAATTCACCTTGTCTAATTAAATATTCAGCCACACATCTATATCTTCTCTTTTCTGCAAGATTAATCTCAGGATATCTATCGCAAATTGTGCTTGTTTTCATGTCGCTAAATGTAATTCTTATTTGATCTGCCAGTGATAGTCCTAATACTAGATCAGTTGTACTAGTCTCATAACCTGAAATTAAATCTAAGTATCTTCTTAAATCTGCATTTGAAAAACTACCTGATGGAGGTATAAATATTTCTACTTGTTCAATTAAAGAAGGGCATAATTTTTTTCTAAAATTTTTTGTTGTTACAGATGGGATGTCTAAATTTTTAAATCTATAACTTTGATATGTATTATCAGGATCTTTTAGAGGAGCATAATTAGTAGTATCTAGAATATCTAACCAATCCTCTGTTATTTCTACTGGCATCTGAGGATCATATTACATGTATCTTTTTAAAACATAGCTCACTTTTGAAAATCTTCCCAATCTTAGCTAATATCAATGAAGAAGATATATTTTTATCATGCGTCGTCCGATTACTTATGCTGAGTTAATTCTGATTTTGGTACTCACTCCTATGATTTGGATTGGAGGTAACCATTTATATGAGTTTGTTACAGATAGAATCTATATAGAAGTTAGATTTAAAAAGTAAAATGGGTGGAGGTAAACCATCAGCACCAACTGTGATAATGCCTGCTCAGACAAAACCTCAGCAGTTTCAATCAGTAATACCTGAAAAAAGTTTTAAGGATTTAGCCGAGCAGATGGGAAGAATAGAGACAGAAACTGGTAAAATACAAGATCAAAGATATGACGAAGTAGGAACTCCTGCAGAGATAGGAGCGAGAGCAAAAGGTACAAATATGTTAGCAGCAGCTGCTTACTTATCTTCTTTACCAAAAAGAACTCCAGATACAAGTTTTCAAACTACGCCAAGACCTTTTGATATAACTGCAACTAAGAATGCATTTGGACAAAGAGTAGGACAAACAATACCAGCATCCACAGGTGCTTCTTCTGCTCCAGTTACAGCTTCAAAAAGTCAACTAGACGCAGTCAAAGATGCAGCAAAAATGAATTTAGATAATGCTAAAAAAGAATATTTAGATGCAGTCAAACTTGCGAAAACTAAGGGTAGACCAAAAGCAACTATAACTAAAGATCCATCATTTGCTAAACAAGATCCTAAAGATATGTTACCTAGACAATATAATCCTGAAACTGGTGGTATGGATATTGTCTAAGATATCGATCCGAAATCTAAAATAGATATAACCCTATCAGTTGTTAAACCAAAATTGATAGATTCATCGACTTGTTCTGTAATAAAACGCCAATCCAATACTGATACATTTAAAGAAATTGAATAATTAGTTTCTAAATATCTAATATCATTTGTAATTAAAAATAAGTAATTACCTTTATCAAGAGCTGTCTTTGGATAGTCAGTTATTAATGCTCCAGTATCATCATCAAGATAATCTATAGCACTTTCTTTATATACGTAACCTTCATCATTTATTGGCAATTCTTCTCTCCTACCATCTTCATGCATCCTATAGAAAGCAAGTAGAGTATTTCTATTAGTATTTTCTTCGTATGAAAACTGTGAAAAGTTTTGAGTAAACTGAACGGATCTTGATGTTGTTAAGTGAATTTTATAGAAAGTTGTTTGTTTCCTTGTTAATCCACCATGAGTATTCTTAATCTCAAAAGATTTAAATATAGAAGAAAAATCTCCTAAATCTATGGGATTATTTAAATTATCTCCTTGTTCTGCAGGTCTTGGATCTGAACCAAAATAAGAGGTCGGTCCATAAGCTGTAGGTCCTCCACCTCCTGTTGGATATGTTTCTACTAATCCTAAGTTTACAAAGCCTGTATTATTTGGAATCGTAGTTAGGAATCTGGACATTTTTGGCAGCTAGGTTTTTGTCTATTCTTGTAATATTCGAATATGTTGTCATGACTTAGTTTAATCGAGGTAATTTTTTTTGGTTCTTCGAAGTCTTTTAATTCCTTAATAGTAAGATGTTTTGGATTACAGCAAAAAGACTCACAAGTTGATTTACTAAATATTCTATATTTTCCCGTATATCCTCTACTAAGCCAAAAAGCTACTCGTGGAGCTGATTGAGTTTTACCTGAATGAAAAGGAGATGGAAAATAAGCAGTAGATTCTGAATTATTTTTTCTTGTTGCTCCTTTCCAAACCCAACATGAATCTTCATCTTTAACATCTACCTGTTCCCAAAATCTTTTTACTTGCCAATACCATCTAAAATCAAACTCTCTAACATCTACAATGCATCTACCACTTTTTATTTGCTTCATACAATCAAGACATTCTCCCATTATTCCAAAATTACCTATATGAGTTTTGGTATCTTTAATGTGCCAAGGACATTCTAGTTGTTGATTCACGAGAAAATTTAATTTGTATTTTTTTGATTCTTCAGGAAATGATAGAGATATTTTCTCACATATTTCCGAAAGATTATTCCAGATTTCTTTCTCATTGTAATCATTATTTCTATTCTCAGCATCTTCATAAGTCTCATAAGAACAGATTCTACGGACTGAATGATAAGGAAGTCTATATGTCTTAGATAACTTTCTACTACTAATACCCTTCTGACTTTCCTTTCTTAACTTACTTATTAAGAAGGTATCAATACTATTTTCATTAATTGAAGCACTTTCATAAGCAACATCTTTCCTAGTTCCCCAATAATAATGAGCTGGATTGAGACAATAAGGAGACTGACAATAACCTTTTCTTACGATTATTGATTTTTCTGGAGTTGGTTCTCTACCTGTTAAGTAAAGAAGAAGTTCTCTTGCATCTTTACCTTGATATTGAAGTTTATTCTTTTTACTTGTATTAAATCCTTCAAAAGCAGAGTGTTTTATCTTTTTCATGCACCAACATTTTTCTTTTCCTAATATTTTTAGGGCTGTTTTAAATGCATTTACGAATTTTATTTGATCATAAGGAGTCAAAAGATTGTATAGAAAAGGATTTTCAGTTTGCATGCAAGTAGGGGGTGTGGTGATTTTTAGTATAGAACCCTTTCATAGCAATGGCAATCATTGAACACCCAAAACCTAAAATTTTTTACCTATTTTATTTACTTCTAAGGAAAGTGAGGTTAGGTATGTGACTGTTAAATATTTTATATACAATCTCTTCCTATCCTCAACATACACGTAGCCGAGTAAAACCCCCATTTTTTTTATAAACTTGGGTGTTCATAGTAAACTTATTGCAAGAGAATAGATTTGAGAGACAGTAGAGTCAAAAAGTATACTAACCATACCTACTATTTTATATATAAGGACATTAATCTTAAAAAATGTCGAGGTAGGGGTGGGTAATTGGTTGTACATTTCGAAAAAAAATAATATACAATCACTTCCTAACCCTAGTAGTTTTGTGAATGTTAATATAAAGAAACAGTATGAATTAAAAAAAATGCCAGGAATTCCAGCTCCGATAGATATGGGGCAGTTTGCAGCTCAATATGGACGTTTTCCTACAGCTGAAGAAATGAAAGCAGCTTCG
>VTLG01001024.1_pt1 | contig 20982 bp, 16 predicted proteins | sample 4694571 | NCBI WGS metagenome assembly VTLG01 (sample SAMN12604809, study PRJNA352737) | marine metagenome | biome: ENVO:00000447; feature: ENVO:00000209|ENVO:00000569|ENVO:01000036; material: ENVO:00002151; isolation source: viral sequences binned using virsorter ... | reverse complement strand
CCTTTTGAACTGTTTCTTCAGTAGCAACTCTGGCTAGGTTTAAGAGGTTAATAAGGTCTCCAACAGTATTAAGAGTAGTTCTCTCTTCTAGCGGTATATTCAAACCTGCTTCTACTTTTGCTACAGCCTCCTTAAGCCTGTCAAAAGCTATCTTGGCTTGCTGCTCCTTAGGAGCCATGCGGATAAGCTTTGAAAGGAAAGTCTTATTATCAACAGGTGTTGGTACACCATCAGCTATAATCTCTAATTCTCCAGCTTTATTAGTTCTTGGTTTTAAAGGACCAGGAACATCTGGAGCTTGCCTTGTTGGCTGCTCTTTTAAGATTTCTTCAAAAGTTTTTTCAGGTTCTTTCTGAGCTACTTCGATTACTTCATCAACTGCTTCAGAAACTTCTTCAGGAAGTTCTTCAGTAACTTCTTGAGTAGCCCTTTTCTGAGCTTCTATACCAGCATCTTTTTGAGCTTTCTGAGTAGCTTCTTGTTGTAATTGGCTTGAAACTTTTGCTGCTTGACTGGTAGAAGGAGCTAAACCACCAGCTTTAATCGAAGAATCATGAAGTGAGTCAACACGTTTAACAAGGTCTACAACTTCATCAATAGTCCAATTATCCTTTTTAAGGCCCTCATCTATTATTTCTCTAAGTTCTGCGTAGTTATCCCAAGAAGTACCTCTAGGAACTAAGTCTCCTACTTCTTCAAGTCTTCCTAACTGTTCAAAAAGTCTTCTTTGGTAGTTCTTAGTATCTATAAGATTGTTAGCTGTAGTATCTAATCCATTCAGCTTTTCTTTAAAAGCTTCAAGAATAGTCCTAAGACCACGGTTACCTCTTTCAACTTCATCTGTTAAGTTCTTTCTAGCATCTCCTAAAGAAGCTTCTCTTATACCAGTTTGACTGACACCAAATTCAGCATTTATCTTATCCCAGTCATCTAAACCCTTTATTACTGCTTTAGCGTCGTTATACTTCCGCATATTTTGAGCGTTACTCTGCCAACCAGACTTAGGTACACGCTTCTTAGTCTTATAACCTCGTTTACCTACTACATATTGAATAGGGTTAGCTTCAATTTGGGCATCAAAATCATCTAACTTTGCTTGATATTCTTGTCTTATTTTCTGTGATAACTCAGGAGTTAGGGTAAAAGTCTTATCACCCTTAGCAACCCTTCTACCAACTATAAAGTCGAGTTCTTTAACCTGTTGGTCAAGCCATCTCAGATCACCAACTCTCTTTGTTAGATCTTCAATCTTTCCAGCATCTGAAACAAGAGGAGAACCCTTAGATTTATTCAGATAGACTTCTGCAAAACTGTGAAGACCTGCAGAGAACTCTCTAGTAAACTCATCAGTCTGAGAAGCAAATTGACGGTTGAGTTTACCTAGTTCTTGGTTACTAGAAATCTCAGCTTTAGTCCACTGCTCATCTTCTAAGGATTTTTCAATACCTGGAATCTCTTCATCTAATACTTCATCTAAAATCTGATCCTGTTGCTTCTGAATTTCCTCTGCACTCTTAGGCTTACCATCAGGGGTTGTTGTTTTAACTTCAGCCTTTGTTCTTTTTAATAGCTTCCTACCTGCACGGAATATGCCACCTAATACACCAACAGCTATAGCACCACCAACTACTTCCTCTAGCTGCTTCATTGAGTAGCTAAACTCAGTGTCTGTTTCAGCTAATAGAGCTTGTATTGCTAAACGTTTCTGATCATCTGGTAGATCCTTTATAAGAGATAAAGCACCTGCTACTTCTTTATTAGCTTCTGGTTTGAAGTAAACAAAATCTTCTACAGCGTTAGGTAGTAAATCCTTGATCGATAGGATTACAGCACCCCTAAGAATCTTTCTAGCGCCTGAAGATTTAGCTCCTAGACCTATAGAACCAGCAATCTTATAAGCTGTTGGCAGCTTAGAAGTACCAGCTAGGAGTGGTAAATTAGCCCCGCTAGTAGCTATAGATGAAGCAACAACTGAAGTAATATCAGCACCTACTTTCCAGAACCCTGATCTAGGTTCTAACCATTTCTTTCTGGTCTCATTATTATTGCTTAATATTCCAAACTCACTAGGAAGTCCATAGTTAGAGCCGTCAGGTCTAACACCAAGCTTTTCAAGGGCATCTAGCTGGAACTTAGACTCTTTAGCTATAGCTTCTTTCTCTTGCTCATCCTTACCTAAAGTAGCTAGACCCCATAAGAGTCCACCTTCCTGCATCCCTCTTAAACCTAGCTGCTGTCCAGTAGCGTAAAGCTCACCAGGTATTTGAGTTACACCAGTTATTACACCTCTTGCAGCATCTACAGGGTTATACCACTGACCACCCTTCTGCTTCTCTTCAGCTTCTGTATCAGCTATACCAGTGAAGTCTCTTTCCGGTGTTTCTACACCAAACTCAGCTCCATAGCGTTGATTAGCTTCATCTTCGTCTTCGACCCAAATAGGGGGTCCGTCAACCTGCGGGACGTATGGCATTTAATTTTACTCGTTATAGTAGTATCTTACTCTTTTCATCTTATTTCTTATGTCGGGCTTCTTCAAGGGAACGTAGTTCTCCAAGATATTGATTTCTAAGAGTGAAATACTCTGAACGTTGTTTTCTGCTTAAACGTGAGAAGAATATAAAGTTGTTTAGACCTAATAAAGTCTGATACCTACCTGCGTTTGGATCTAAAGATAACTGACTTCTCATAGTTGATATTGCTTCAAGTTCAGCTATCTGTCTTAATTTATTTAAGGTCTTAGGCCCATGAGTTAAATTCCAAGTCCCATCAGGGTTTCTCCACTTCGATTGTTTACCAACTGTTTCAGGTAGGAGGTTTGGACCACCTACATCAATATCATCTGGTGAGTAACCAAGTCCTTTTTCTGTATTTATAGGTGTTGCAGGTACTTCATTAGCCGCAGCTAGTACATCTGTATAAAGAGGTATGAACATACCGTTAACAAATGCTGTGTTATAACCTTGACTGTATTGAGTATTAGTACCTACTTCTCCTGTATCACCTTGGAATATCTGAACAGTGAGATGCCCTGGGGAAACTATGCTGCCAGTGGTAGACCTTTCTCCACTGTTAATGTCTGAATCATCTCCTTGTAAACCTATCTGCTCTCCTGGCTCTACCACATCTCCTACTTCAACATTTGTACTAGCTAAATTAGAGATTTTAACTAAGTCACCCCTTTCGTTAAAATTAGATTTACTATTCGTTCTGATAACTACGAAATTACCATCAATACTATTATTACCAACTTCAACAATCTCACCATTTACAGGTGTAGGTACATCATTCCCAAACTGTTGATCGTTACCTTTAGTTAGAGATACTGATACACCGTAGTTATTTACCCCATATATAAGCCTTGTCATAGGCTTAACTGTGATACTTGAAGCATCTATAGAATCATCAGCTTCATTAGAAGCACTGACTGAGCCTGTTAAGGCGCCTAGTTGTTGATAAAAACCTTTATTGTCTTCATCACTAAGACCTAATCCCATACGTCTTGTATTACCGTAAAAAACTTCATGAGATCTTTTTAAGAGTTCCCAAGGCTCTACTGCACCGTTAGTAGCTCTAGTACTTAAATTAACTAGAGTCTCTCTCATATCTTCAGTGATAAGACCTTCAGGTATGGGCTTACCTTGAGAAAGAAGTGTACGTGCGTGTGACCAATTTTTTAAGTGAGATTCAGGTATGAGAATAGTTTCTCTTGTAAATTCATCAAATTTCTGTCTAGCGTTTGGTCCTACGAATTCACCTTGGTAATACAGTGAGGCGCTTAAACCGTTATCGCTATATGTAAAATTAGCCTTATTGGGTACTGTTCCTGGGTCATTTATCTGTCCTGGTACAAACCTACCGTTAGGGTAGCTGAGTACTACACCTTCTGGTTTAGCTATATTTCTAAGTCTGTACTGGTTAGTTCCTTCTACTTTTTCAATCCATGAGTCAATGTCACCTAGAAGTGGATCATTCTTAAGGTCGTTAAGAGCTGAGTTATATATCTCCTTTTGAACTACTTGACTATTGATATCTTTCTTAGCTTTTATAGCTGCTACATATTTATTTCTTAAAAGCTCTTTAAATCTAGGCTCTAATATTGGGAATATTTTAGCTTCCGCAGCAGTTACTAAATCTTTTGCCTGACCCCTCATATCACTATTACCGTCATATAAAACTCTTAAACCATCGTGATTCCTCAGTATTACAGGTAATTCATTCTTTAAACTGGTTATATTTTCCTTAACAAGGTTATTTACTTTCGTTTTGTTAGTTTTAAAAATTTCTTTATTTGCTTCTCTATACAGCCTACGAACATCCTCATAAACGGAATAATACTTACCATTAGGGGTTGTTATCATTTGCATGATGTCTGGAGGGATCTCCGTGGCATTATCAAGCCAAATGGAGCGACTAACTGCTTCTAATACGTCTGCCTCTAATTCTGGAGGTGTCTTTACCAGAGCAAGAGGGTAAGCCCTCTCTAACAGTTTCTCTAAATCACCATCACCAAATAGGTCTTTAAGAGCACTGTTACTCTCCATCTCTTTTTCAATAGAAGCTCTTACCTTATTTCTTTGAGCTTCTCTCTGTTGGTAAGTAGCATTTGGATTATTTGCATCCCAGTCATTAGACTCATTTATAATGCCACGTTTGAAGTTTTTCGTTATTGCAGATAAAGATGTTTCTTGAGCTTTAAGATGAGCTGTATATAGTGCTGACTGCTTTTTCCCATATTCCTGTATCCTCTGTCTTATAGTTATCTGTCCAGAATCTTTAGCATCTAACAGGCTTATCATTCCTCCGTTACCATCAGGAACCATCATCCCATCTAAAGACTTAAGAAAATAAGTCGTATCTATACCTACTCCAGCTTGTCCCCAATCATCCCAAGAATCTTGATTTGTATCTACAAATAGATCTCCATTTTGAATTGATAAAGATAACTGTTCAGTAGCAAACTTACCGCTTTTACCTTTACTAGTCATCCAGAATGCTCTTTGTTTAAGTATTCCTGTTCTTATATTGGCAACTACTAATGGACCATCTTTATCAGCGAAGATTAATTTGGAAGCTTCACCAACTGCTCCTCTAAGCATCTGAGTAGAGGTACGCCTATCTATATCATCTTTAAATTCTCTAGCTCTACTATTAGCTTCTGCTTTTAATTCAGCAGTAACAGAGGCCATTAGTGGATCTATTCTCGCTGCTCTAGCTGCTGAAGGTATATGTTCTGTTCCTTTAAGTGCTCCTGATGCAAGTTTCTGTATGTATAAACCCCTTTCAGTTTCAGGTAAGGAAGCTATATGCTGTAAATCTTTAACACCTATATCTCTTAAAGTAATTGCAGCATCTCTACCTGCGTCGTAAGCAACCGCATCCCAATAGTAAAAAGCGTTTGTATTATCGTTTAAAGCTGTCTCTCTAGCTAATTCAATTTCACCTTTCTTTTCTAAAAGCCTAACTACATCAGCAGTTTTCTCTGCATTTTTAGTAGCAGCATCAACAGACTCCAACCAAGAATCTGACTGTCTTACTGAATCTGCTATCTTTTGAGATTCTGCTCTCCAATGTTGAAGAAGCATCTCTTGAGATTTAGTCCAACCACCAGTCTGAGGATCTATAAACGCTTCTATCTGATCAATAGCAGATTCAAGTCTTCTATCTACTTGAAAAGAAGACTTATCATATAACTGCCCACCAGTTTGATATCGCTCTTTATTTGGTTGAGCTGGTGCTCCAGGGAGTTGAGGCTTTTCAGCTTGAGGTACTAAGTCCTCAAATTGAGACCTCTTAGGAGTTATTTGGAATAGGTTTCTACCGCCGCTACTTGTCATTTAGATTCGCCTAGTGAAACTGGAGTACGTTTTGGAGCATCACCTCCTTCATAAGAAGGAAGTGAGTCTTGATACTTTTGAAAGGATTTTAGACCCTGTTGAGCAATCTTAATTCCTAAACCTCCAGGTTGAATTGCTGGAGTAGGCGCAACACCTTCAACAGGTAGAGGCATCATAGGTTTCACAGTGTCTGCAATAGGTGTTGGTGTATAGAACTGAACAGCGTTAACTGTGTTCTCTCTAGCTGTGTCTGCAGCTACCTTTTGATTCTCCTTATCTTGTATCCTAAACCTACGAGTAATGTTGCGATTACTAAGGTTAGCTAACCACTGTTGCTCAAACTGATTACCTAAAGCTTTAACTGTTCTACCAGCTTGTCCAGAAGCTACCTTTTTAACTGCTTGAGATATCAATTCAGTTCTAATAGTATCCATCTGAACAATATCTCTAGCCTCTTCTTCATAGAACCTACCTTCAATATTGGCAATCATCCTTTCAAAGTTCTGAGTAGCTGCAATAGTTACTTCACCCTTATAGCCAGCTTGAAGCTCCTTACGTTTCTGTTCGTATTGTCTACGTTGTTCTACCCAGTCTGTATCTCTATACCAGTTTCTTAGATCTACTTCATAGTTACGGTAGTTCTCCTTCTCTTTATTAAGCTTTGCTCTGTAGTACTGTTGTTCTGCTACAGCGTTTTGACGTTGAGTTTCGTACTTTTGAAACTGATGATCGAAATAAAGAGCTGCAATACCAAACCCAGCATCAAGAGCTGTAGTCATGCCAGGAGACATGAACTTGTTCTTGCTCGGTATGTTAGGAGCGCTCTTTATCAGATTTCCAGTATTAAGGTTTGCTGCTTGTGAAAAACTAATACTACTCGTACCACTCCAGTCGTAGTTCGCTCCTGAAAAAGCTGAACCCAAAGATGGTGTATAGGTTGGTCCTTTTGCCATTAACCGTACTTCCTCGCTACATCAAAGTACAAGCCAGTCCATTCTAAAGCGACGAACTTAGCTTGATCAATGCTGTCGTTTACTACTTCTACTTTAACTTGGTCATTCTTACTTTGGATATAAGCTCTGAACTTACTTTCATCAAAGTCAGATGCTTGGCTTAACACGATATTCGCATTGAGAGGATCTCTTCTATCGAACTCGTAAGTTTTCTTATCTCTGAAATCAGGAGTCACGTCGATGGTGAAGTATCGTGCATCATTGTAGTAAACATCCACATATCGTAGCTGAAGGCGACCAGTACGATTACCAATAAAAGTGTTATCCGTCGCAGTTTTTGAATAGGGCATGAGCTGAGGCGGAGTAAACTTGAATGTAACTTTTTCGCCAAAGACCCAAGAAACGTTCGCTCCACTAAAATCTCCAAGGCTATCGCAGACAAAAGAATTAACCCCCGCAGGAATAGATTGAGCCACAACCCAACGCTTCGCAGCCTCGTTAGCATCTGTTTTATCAACTTTGATGATGACAAACTGACTAGGGTTAACGGTGTAGTAGGGGAGGTTGACTGTTGTTTTGTTAGTAAGACCGCTATAGGTAAAAGTTACAGCTCCTAAATCTGTAGTAATAGAACTAGATAAAGTCCTATCTAACAGAAATAAATCCTTCTCATCTTGAGGAGGTCTAGAAGCATTAATACCTTCGAGGTAATACTTAACAGCTCCGTTCTCTGTATACTTATTTAGTGTAAACAAAGTACCTTCAACAAAGTCACACCAATGTATGGTCTTGTTAGGGAATGTCCACTTAGACCAAGCGTTCTGTCTGTTAGTCAGTGAACCACCAGTAGCTTCCCAGAAGAATTGATATACATATAAAGCATCGGGATCATCACCACTAAGGGCTACTAAATATTGGTCAGTCCTACTAACAGCTAAGGAATCTATATTCTTAGGAATGTACTTAGGTATTGTTTCTGTGATAACAGCAGTCTGTCCTAAGTTAATTCCTACCGTTCTGTCTGTAGTAATAAAGGTGTGCATCCCAGTGAAGTCACCTTCTCTAACTGGAAAAATTACCTGAGGTCCTACCTGTTGAGGTTTAACTTTTGACTCCATAGTAATGGAGCTAATCCTACCTACAGAAGCAGTTTCAGGACTAAACGTTACGTTGTCACCTGAATAGAGTCGGAACTGGTTCTCATTAGAGAAGAGTACTAATTCATCCTGTTGCTGTAAAGCGTAGTTAAGTACAGCGACATCATTACTAACAGCAGTTAGATCTATAGGATCATTATCTATAACCTGTAGAGCTGATTGTTGCCAGAAGTTGTAGTAAGAACCAGCCTCACTGAGTATTACGTTCTCTCCGCTAATGAAACCTAATCGGTTCTTAAAGAACACAATATCGTTAATAGTAAAACCTACAAAGGATGGACCTTCTTGTTCTTTCTCATCACCTGCTAATCTTTCAACCCAGCCAGGTATGGCAATGGTAGTAGAACCGTCTGTATAATTACTGCCACTAAAGGGCTGAAACGTAAACCTTACAAGACCACTATCATTTCTGTAATAAACAAAAGCGTGAGGCATTGTGTTGTCATCTAACTTTCCTCTAGCTCCCCATCCTCCTGACTCTTCCCAAGTACCTCTACCATAAGTACCAGCAACAGTAGTGTTCTCAGCGTTAAACTTCAAATAATAAGAACTCTTATCCGCTGTACCATCTGGAGCTACAAGTACTGTGTAACCTTCCCAAGATGTGGTAGGAAGATCAACAATAGAAGTAACCTGATTAGAGAACCCAGACATCAAGCTGTTACCTCTAGCATCAGAAGCTACAAAGCTTTTGATATATCTAGAAGCACTAGCACATCCAATTAGGATTTGAGAATCTTGAACAGTGAAAGTTAGTTTGTTATGTATATCTACATCATCAATACCGTGTTTAATAGTTAATGTTTGAGCACCGTTAGCTGTTGCATTTACTGCTGCACCTGATTCATTAACAAGAGTGAAAGTACCTGCCGATGTGTCGACAGTACCTACAAAAGTATTAGATGGTATACCTGTACCAGTGACAATTTCTTGTCCATGTATTTTCCATATATCACCAGTAGCAGCAGTAGTACTGACACTTGTAATAGTGGAGTTACCGCTGGTTGTTGTACCTGTAACAGTATCTGTATTAGTAACAAGCTTTTCTGCAATAGTGGCAGAGCTAACTATGTTCGAGTTACCAGCAGCATCAGTAAGGCTTGGAGTCATATAATGACCACGTATCTTATCTCCATCATCTAGTTCTATATCAACTGAATACTTCGTGTTGTAATCAACTAGCTTTACCCATACCTGAGCTTTTATAGGCTGGTAGGCATTACTTATAGATCCGATATTATACCTTGTTAAAGTTTCTGAACTATCGTAATCAGTCTTCTTTTGGATATTAGTTATAAAAACATAATCCTGAAATGATGTTGCTCTAAATCTATCTCTAGCTCTACCTGAACCTCTAAGGTATTCAAGATTAGTATTAGTTACATTTGCAAAAACCTGTTCCACAGGAACAACTTCAGGAAGTGTTCCACTAATAGGTTCTACATTGGATACCCCTGCAGCAAAGGTGTAGTTAGATTCAATAGTGGCAGTAATACCAGAACCTGCTGCGGTTGCATTTTTATCCAGAGTAAAGGTGGTTGCACCAATCTCAGCAATCTTTGATCCACTAGGAATGTTATTACCACTTACTACAGCTCCAATAAATAAATCAGTTACACCGCCTGAAGTTACAGTAACCACCGCAGAGTTATTGACAGTAGTAACAGTTTTAGTAATAGTCCTGCTGTCATCAGCAATAATAAGTATGAACCTTTCATCGGTACTCCTGTTGTAAACATAAACCCAAGCTTCATCCCATTTAATCGTACCTACTAAAGTATTACCTCCTGCATTCTTAGTAAGAGTATCAATCCTTTTTACTGGAACTGATCCAAGTCTTTTCTTAAGACCTTCTACAAGATCACAGTTAGCATTCTCAAGAGTATTAGCAAAGCCTGGTAAAACAAAGCTATCTGCCTGTTGGTTCACTCCTTTATTTAGTGGACCAATTATCTGGCTAAAGAGTTCTTTTGACATTAGCGGTTGAGAATATCAGGACCAAAGGTAGTTCTTACACGACCATCATATAAATCATCAGGACCAGCAATGAAGTTATAGTTCTGTGCCATATCCTCACTACGTTTTAATATCTGACGTGCATTCTCCTCATCTTCTTGAGTATAAGCTTCTATGCTAGTTGAAGTTATAGCTCTGTTAGAGAATATCCTTCCAGATCTAATCATTATGTAGCGCTTACCAGTTTCTGGTATATCATCCCAATCTAATTCTTCTATAAGTTCAGCTACTAAATCTGTAGTACTACCAGTTAGAGCTACTCCTAAACTTCCTCTTAAATCATAAGAGTTCTTAACACGATCAAATAACTTTATACCTCTTAATACAAACCGTTGGGTTGGATAAGATACTGGATTAAACCGTATAGCAAGAGTATTGCTAGGAAGAGAACTATGCCCATTAGCATCTAAAGGTATGGAATCATACATCATTGTGTTCCAAGACCAACCCTCACCTTGGACTTCTTTACTTATCTCATCAAGAACACTATCTGCAAGACTTGTGTCACCAGTTAAAGGAGGAACCAATGAGTTAACAGGTGCTTCCCCAATAATGGATAGAAGAGTATTTACTGCTTGTAATTTAGTAGTTGCCATATTTAAACAAAAAGGGGAAACTTACGCCTCCCCTTATTGTATTCGTAATTAGAGAATTAATTACCAGCGGTTAGTACCGTCATGCTTGATGCTTACACAGCAGTCAGGACGGAGAATACCGTGTCCAACAGCGTAGGAAGCAACCATCATGGTGGACTGAGTCATTGCTTTGTACTCAGATCCAGTCATCTGCATATTCAGGTCCTTAAGAGCCACTGTGCCGACTGCTTCTTTTGTGAAGCAGAGAGCGAACAAGTTAGCAATACTTGAAGTGTTGCCTTGCTCATCCTGCCAGTAGTCATTAGTACCTGCTGCAGCAGTACCGTCGGAGCCGTCGTTACCATTGATGTAGTTAGGACGCTCACCACGAGTTGTAGCAGCCTGGTTAGCTTGTCCAACATAGCCCTGACGAGCTGAGTTGTAAGCGTTATCACCAAGATGATTAGATACACGGATTTCAAAACCAGCAACGCTAAGAACGTTGTTACCTTTGAATGATCCGTTTGCACCACCACCTGAGTTCCAGTCTGTGTTGATAGCTCTTGAAGAAGCGATCAAGTCATAGTAAGCACCAGGGCCAACTACAGCGACACGACCCTCACGAGGAGCATCTTTCTCATCAAGTGCTTGACAAGCGATATAGAACTGCTCAACAATCTCATCACCACGAGTAGATCTTGTAGCGTTAAGAGTACCTGTTGTTAGTGCAGTTCCACCTGGAAGTGCGTTCAGAACGAATAGACGCTCTCCAACCTTGAAGGTTGAATCAGTACCTGTACCGATAGCTCCAACAGGAGAGATAACGAATGTTGCAGCACCGTTAGAAGGAGCTGTAGTGATAACACCGTAAGCACCTGAATCCTCACCATAAACACTCTCACCAACAGCCCAACTAGCAAGTTCAGCAGTTGCGAAGTTAGCGCTTAAGGTTACGGTTCCGTTAGCGGCTACAGAGTTGACAGTACCACCTGCGTTTTGGAATCTCTTAGAATCCCAGTCCTTAACACGTCCATCAGACTCGGAAGCTGTTAGAAGTGTGCGAACTAGACGCTGGTCATAAGCCCTTGAAAGTGCTCTACCCAATTCTTTTGAGTATATAGACCTAACGTCCCAATGGAGTTTGGCTTCATCTAAATCATAGATCGAGGCATCTGCGATGAGTAGATCGTCGATTGTAATAATCTTTGATCCTGTCATCCCTTTGTTGCCCTGGCCTGTTATCCAATCGCCTGGACGATGATAGCGGCTGCTGAAGCGACCCGTAATTGGAAATTCTGCGGATTTTCCTGATGAGATGGTACGCTTTTGAGTTAGATCTTTGAAAATAGTTTCTCTATTGAAGACCGTTAGGACTTCTCCAGAGAAGATTTTCATAAAATTTGCATTCTCCTTTTCGTAGTTACCAGCAGCAGACCCAGCATTATACTGGGTTCCATTAATGCCACCTAACCTGGAGATGCTCGAAAAATCTGGCATCGATTTAATAGTTAAAATGCTTAATGCTTAGTACACCACTGCTGTTATCTCCTCAGAGGCAACAATATAAATACTTAAGCTTCTTTAATATTAGCTTATCTAGGCATTAATACGTCACTACGTCCTAGCTTTTCTTCCACATCTCTGGTATAAGCGTCGTCTTTTAAATACCTTTCATCGTTCATAGCTTCGACAACTTCTTGGTTAGATCTGAATACATCAGTAGTACGACCTGTTAGTTTTCCACCTATTAAGTCTGGTTCAGAGCCATTGTTTTCGGTATAAGCAAACGCCATAGATTGAAGCGCATTCCTTGCCCTGAAGTAATCGCCACTAGCAACCTCCCTGTTATAGACGGTTAGCTCATCTTCATTAAGGGCACCTTTAGCCCACTCTTGTATTCTGGAAAAGGCGTCTTTACCTCCTACACTTTCCAGAATAGCCTGCTCTTCTTCTTGAGTAATAGGACCATTGTCTACATCATCAACCTTCGCCTCAGTCTCTTCTGTTCCCTCTTTAGATTCCTCTTCAGTCCTTTGATAGCCTGAACGGTCTCCAAGTTTCTTTTCAAGCGCTTGGTAAGCTTCAAGGAGGTCGTCCGCAGTTTTGAATTTACCCCCGATAAGTTCCTCTTGAGGTGGTTGCTCTTGAGGTTGTTCTTGATCGCCCTCTTTGAGTATTGCGAGATCCGCCTCGTTATACGGCCCAGTTTCCTGTGTACCTGTGCCATCGCCAGAATTTAACTCCATAACTAGCCTATACGAAGAGATAAGTCAGGGCCTATTGTGGCACGTTTCTGACTCTTAATAGCATTTACATACTCCTGGTAAATCTGAGGCTTCGTTTCCTTCAACTCTCTAATACGCCTCTCAATTTCAGTTTCTTCTTTAGGAGGTGCAATATCTACCTCCTCTGTAATAACAACTTTAGGGTCCTGCTTGGGCCTCTGAAATTTCTTGTCCCGTCCTGATTGAGTCATTTTCTGCTTTGATAAGGGCTGCTTGTTTTGCAGGATCATTTTGTGGGTCCTGCCCTGCAGCTTGTTGTTGCATCATCATAGCCTGTTGCTGTTCCTCTGCCACTAGCTCCTCTTCAGATTTTATTAGCTTGTAAGTATCTAAACCATCAGAAGCTGCAAGTCTTGTGATTAGTTCTTGGTTATTAACAAACTTACTCATAACCTCAGGACCTAAGGTCTGAGCTAGGGTTTGAATAAATTCAATTAATTTAACTTTATCGTTACCTCTACCTAAAGCGTCTAGTCCGGTTGTGATTCTAGGCTTCACAATATCCTTCGGTAATTTCGGCAAGCGACCCTGACGTTCCATTAGAGCCATCTTCCTATTAACCATAGGTAATTGCAGTTCTACAGAAAGTATGGAATAGACCCCTCCCAACCCTGTCTCCAATTCCTGGGCAATCATTCTGATCTCTTCCGCAGTGACTCGGTCCCGTCCTTGAGTACCAGCTTGGATAGCGCTATTCAATAAGAAAGCAAAACTAAGTCTTTGTTCTATTCGAGCAATAGTATTCAGGGCAACCGTGAGGTCTGCCTGTTTCTGCATTTGTAGCGGCGCTACATCATTAGGATTGCCAGCCACAATAGAACCATTGCTAGCTCTAGCCAACGCATCGGGTCGTGTAGTTCCATTTGGATTACATAAGAAGATTATTTTAGCTGCGGCTGCAGATCCTTCAACAATTGATTTAGATAAATACTCAAGAGACTTAAGGTCCCCTAGTAAGTCTTCACAGAAGCTGCGTCCATAAGCTTCATGAGCTACTCGGAAGAGACGTAAAGGAATGAATGGGCACTTATCCATAGGAGAAGAGCCTGGTTTACCTATCTTCTTGCTATAAACCTCTTGATACCAATTACATTTATCCTTCTTATAATCCCACTGAACATGAGTAAATAAGAAAGTAGTTTTATCTACAAACTTTCCATCACCATTCTTAGGAGCTGTACCTTCTGGTAAAACATCAGTACTAACTTCTTCTCTAATAACGACTTCTAAAATATTTCCTTCTGGATCTCTCTTTAAACAGAAAGACTTAAGAGGATAGACTCTAGTACCATTTTCAGCGATATATAATAACGCATTACCACTAACAATGAGATGTTTAAGAGCTTCAAACAGAGCAGTCCTATCTCCTGACTCCTCTATATCTCTCATAACAGATCTCTCCATTAGAGAAAGCTGTTGATCAAACTGTGATTGAATTTCTTTATAGTTATCTAGCTCCTTTTGGAGCTTCATATCATCTACAGATAACCTGAAAAATGCTTGGTTTGGAGGTAATAAAGCAATTAAAAGTTTACTTGCTAAATGATTTACACCTCTAGCTCCCAGCCCCTGGTAAGTAGTATTAATTTTTGTATAGAGATTCCTCCCACTGCTCTTATCATTTTCAGTAATAAGAGTAGGTAGAGTGTATTTACTACACTCGATACCTCTATCGAGATAAATAGATTTCTCTGGCTCTAAAAAGTTATAAAGAGCCTGAGCTGTGTTTTTAGACATTTAAACCGCCAGTACCAGTTTTAGTTGTACCACTTCCAGTACCTCCCATAGCCAAAGCAGAGTTAGTCTCCACTTTAGTTCTTAAAGCCCTAGGTGTACCAACTCTCTTTCTAGATTTTCTACCAACATTATGAGCTTGACGTTGCTGTTGAATCCTACCTTGTAAATTTGATTGTTGTATTGCTCTTTGAGATGCCCCTCGCTGTTGTGCTATCGATTTAAGTGCCGTCTGCTGGGCTACATTCGCTTGGTCAATAGATAACTGAGTTTTCCTCCTAGTCTCAGCTAAATTAGTTTCAAATTGTAATTGATTCTGTTTTGCAGTCGCTTGCATCTGTGCAATCTCTTTATCAGATTGCTCACGCATTAAACGTGCATCTTCTCTAGCTTGTCTAGCAGCCCTTCTAGCGTTAGCAGCAGCCTTCTGAGCTGCGTAAACTGTGGCTCCACCAGCTATGACGGAACCAATTAGAATAGCGGTTGATACAGGTTCTGCCATATCTAGTTGTACTTAGTTTCTTCTTGTAGTCTATACTGATCTTTCAAATGACGTACAACCGCCACCTGTCCAGCATTAAACCATATTTGTTTCTCTTCCATACTAATATCTGGAGCCTTATCTGGATAGGCCTCTTCTAAGTATTCAATTAATTGCTCATCAATTACAGGAATCATATATTCAAACCAGTTGGGTTAATAGCACCAGGTTCAGTACCACCATAACCCCCAGGAACAGGTGTTGCTATAGGTGTTCTAGTAACAGTTGGTCCTGCTCCAGTATCGCCATCTTCCTCTGGGACATCTGCAATAGCCTGTTGCTCTGCAATTTGAGCTTGTCTAGCTGCTGTAGCAGCATCTATCTGCGCTTGAACTCTACTAGAAGCACTTAAACGTTTAGATTCAAGTTCAGCAATTCTAGTTTTCTCTGCAGTTTCAGCTTCTATTCTTTGAGCCTCTTGAGTAGCTGCTGTTTGCTCTGCTGTGGCTTTAGCTAGGCTAGCTTTCTGTTCTTCTGTCTGTCTTTTAATCTCAGCAGCAGCAGCATCATAAGCTTTTTGAGCTTCTGCCTGTTCAGCAGCAGCCCTTTCTAAATCTTCAGCGGCCTCTCTACGTTTCCTAGCTCCTGATATTTCTTCTACAACCGTGTTAACTACTTTTACAACACCCTTAGCTAGATCTTTAGCGCCTCTAACTACATTACCTACTACATTACTAACAACCTTTGCGACTGCTCTAAAAGGTTTAGTTATACTTTTCCAAAAACCCATTATGCATAACTCGGTAAATCGGAATTGCTAGTTTCAAAGAAAGCAGGAACCCTGGCTCTCCTTGTATCAGCTAGTCCTTCGGCCTTACCACGATACATAAGATTATCGCTTTGCTCTAACCAAAACTTTTTGTTTAGATAGCGATCCTCAGAATCACCTAAAGGTTGAAGTACCCAGTTAATAGTAGCTTTCCTTAGTTTATCTAAAGATGGGCTAGCTGTTAAGCCCAGCTCCTTACATACAAGACTATGACCACTGACGTGAATAGTTTCATCACGGCTAATATCTGCACTAGTCACTCTAAGTCCAGTGTCTCCATTGAACCTAAAAAATGGAAGTAAGACAAAGAAGATAGCCTTCTCAATAGTTAAAGCTTTTAAAACTGTATGATCAGGGTGAGCATCCCAAGCCGCTTGAAGTTTATGAGCCTCCGCTTCAGCTTTCTCATCTACACCATGAGCATTGGCAATATAATTGAGGGCTATGTCATGCCTGTCCTCATCTCTTACATTGTCCTCTAAGAGTTCCCTAGATAGAGCTGGGATATCCTCAAGAGCTTCTTTAATAAACTCTCCAACTGGCAATTCAAGATGCCTTATAGCTAGAGCACGTTTAATAGTCTCTTCAGAACCTTCCTTCAGTTTTCCTGCTGTTGGACGCACGGGAGTCCAGGTGCGCTTCCTTTCTAGAAGCTGCTGATATGGATGCTTTCTCATTCTGCACAATCGCAAGTTATCGGGTTATCGTCGGTCAAAATTTCACTGAGATACTCGTCAACATCGGTATCTCCTAAGGCGGAATACACGTCTGTTTTATCTTGCGTATCCGGCATGACCTGTAAAGAATAGTATAAGCTTTTCAGCGGGGAATTTAACCATCGAGACATAAATTGTCTGTCAAATTTTACTAAGTCAGACCACCAATTCATAGAGATAGCGTGTGCCATCTTGGTTTTATCCATCATGACTTGCCATTCACAATTCAACTCAAAGAAAGTATCCCAACCTACTTCTTGAGCAGTCTCACACTTTGGATGATATTTATAAGATTGAACGCCAAGAGTACTACTATCACGATCTACCTCTCGTGAAATTGGAGGAGCAATTTCCGGCGTTGTTGTATAACCTTCTCTGTCTGTGTAGTTATAAGAACAAGTAGCAGTAGGAGCAACGGTAAACGCTCTAGACATACCATGCTCATCAGCCACTCTTGATGCTCCCCTCATACCTTGTTTAATAGCTAGAGCTATAGAGTCAGCCATAGTTATTTCTTCTACACGAACACCTAAATTAGCTCTCCGCATAGCAGAAACAAACTCTTTATAAGATACGCCCTCAATAGCTAGAAGATTAGACAGACCAAGTACACCTAGACCTACCTGATTATCTTTCTTACGGTATATACCAGATCTATTAACACCAGTTCTTTTGTAAAGGTCACAAAGAAATTCCATACCTTTTACAAAAGCTTCAGGTATATCACTAACACTATTAGTACCTGCTAAGTTCACGTGACTTAAGAGGCAGGTATCTCTAGATTTAATTAAAATTTCTTGGCATACGTTGTGGTATATCCTCTCACCATTTGAGTCATACTGCTTCTTAACAATCCAAAGGTCACCCTTACGAGCACCCTGCATAATTGCATTTAATATAGAAGGTTTATTTATTACCTCTGGATCAACATTGACGCAGCGCTTAAGCCACGGTATGCGAGCACGATCATAATTGATGAACTCAATAATGTCAGGATGATCCCAGTCCAAATGAGAAACAATCGCCCCATTGCGATACTGTCCACCACGTCTGAGGATTTCGTTGAACTTGGAGTAGATCTCCATGAATCCACAAGGGCCGCTAGCAACCATTCCGTGCTTGTTCTCAGTTCCTTTTGCTCTGAGGTTTGAGAGGTGAAGGGAGACTCCTGCGCCATAACGAAGTGCTTTAGAAGCAAAGATAAAGGATTGTTCAATAGAGTCTTCAGACTCATCCATTGTGTCGTCAACAACCATGACACAACAAGATACAGGGTAGCGTCTAGTTGGATCTTGCAGCCAACTCTTAACCCTGCCTGTCATAGCAAGTGAGGTATAGGCTTCTTTGAGTTTCATAGTGCTTTCAAGTCAGGCTTTTTGTAGTTTGGTCCTTTTTGTACCTTCCCATTCTTAAACGTGAAGGGGATTTTTGAATGGTTGGAGTCAGATACCCTACCAAAGGCTTCCTCAATGTTTACACCCATCGCATGAAGTAGTCCGTAAGTAACCCAGATTACGTCACAGGCTTCTTTAATGACATCTTCACGTTCGAGATTATTGTAAGCATGAAGAAGTTCATAGAACTCTTCTTCGATGAAAACCATTTGGAGATTGCAAGCTTGTTCATCATTAGGTGTCGCAAGTTGACCAGCGCTCTCCATCCATCTCTTGACTGATAGGGAGTTGGAGGTCTTCAGTCTTGGCATTTTTAATTGATTGGTATAAGGAAGAATCATAAGGCTTAGCCTTACCCTCTTCACGTTTAATTAGGCGGTCAAGATACCAAGAAGCCTTCTTAAGATCTTCAACCCCGTTCTTTCCTTCATATCGGGTCACATATTTAATAATGTTTCCCTCAAGAAAGTCGAAACCATGACTACTAATGTAATCAATACATTCAATTACGGCTTCATCTCCGAATCCGTAGTAACTGGGGTTAGTAGCGTCGGGGGCTGCCATAGTTCAATGTCATCGTAAGTGTACTCAGTGTCCCGTAGGATACGGGCTAACCGTGCTTGTTTCAAGGCGTGGTCTGCACTGAGACCCTTCTTCTCATACTGTTGAACTACAACTCTCCATGCGGAGGCAAGTGAGAAGCGTTCCACTGGTATGAGTTTCTTCGCCGTTTTCGGCCCAATACCAGGGCAGCCAGAATAGCCGTCGACAGCGTCGCCGCTGAGACACTGCTGTAAAAAATAGGCATCAGCCTCATCCTCCGTAATTAAATCAATGTCACCATCGCTGGTGAGATGAAAGCCAGGAATCTGTTTGAGATCCTTATCACCAGACCATATAACAGGAGTCTTGTCCCTATGACGGGTCGCAAGAATTCCTAATACATCGTCTGCTTCCAAACGATACCAGCATTCTGACTTGTAGCTGTTTTCCAGCCGTCTACGAACTTCTTTAAAACCAACAGGTTTAATCCGATGATTCGTAGCCCTCCTGTTCCCTTTATAGGAAGGATCGACCTTCTTACGGAAGTTATCAACCCCCGTCCAGCAGAGTGTTACCCAATTAGCTTTGACTTGCTGCTTTTTAATGCTTAACAAGTCCTCAAACAGCATCATCGCTTCCCTAACAGGAAGGTGGGTAGTGATGATATCTTCTTGCCATTCTACTTCTACTTCACAAGCACAGCAGGCTTGAAATAGAAGCATATCGGCATCAACTAGAAGCCACATGATGGATGAGTTCTCCTCATAGCGTACTCAGTTTTACTAACACGCCTTTTACCATACTTGTCTTCGTCTTGCTCTTGTTTAGCTTCTTTGATTAGCTCAATTTCTTCTTCAGAGCAACCTTGAAGCCAGTCATGATCTTGACCCATTTTGAAAGTCATCGTCCCCTTTTGTATCTGAAGCAATCCTACGAGGTCGTAGTAGGTAGTTCATGGCATTTGTGACACCTTGTAAGTTGTCACCTAACTTCCCTATACCTGTATTGCAGTTACTACAAAGCCAACCTCTATGGTTGGTAGTGTCATGACAATGATCCCATTGAAGTTTTTCATCTTTCTTACCACAACATTCACAAGGAGTACCTAGCTTTGGAGTTTTATGCTCCTTCCTTAATGCGTGATAGTTCTTTTGTCTCTCCCTATTACAAGCAGCACACTCAGGTCTAGTCCAACTTCCATTCTTATGGAACTCAGATATATCTTTTTGTTCGCCACAGATCTTACATTTCTTAGTGACACTCGGCCCAGTTAGATCCAATCTTATATTCTGACTCGATAGCAATTCGCATTCTAAGTCTATCTCCTGCAATTTCTGACGAAGAGGTTGCAATTCTCGCCACATCTTCAGCAATAGGAGCTTGAGCAGCAAATTGGATCTCATCATGTACGTGCGCTAAGAAACTCCAATCACTTCCATATTTATATCCTGCCTTAATTAATTCCTCGTAGCAAATGTTATACCAAAGCTTACTTATAATTGCACCACAGCTTTGAAGTAAAAAGTTTAAGGCGGAGTGAGGTGATCTTATAATAATAGATCTACCATCAATAGCTTTAACAAATCCATCCTTCTCAGCCTTAGATGTTACTCTCTTAGTAAGTTCTGCTAAAGCTGGCATATTTTTGTAATACCTTTTCTTTAGTTTCTTACCATCTTGCTGAGTAATTTTACCTAGTTTTTCTGAACCTGCCCCGTAAATTAGGGCATAGAAAAAAGTCTTGGCATCATCTCTAGTCGGCAAACCTGCGGCCTTTTGATTGGAAGAGTGTACGTCGCCCTCGATGACCTCTCGTGCAAAAGAACCCCCATCAAAGGGCCACAAGTAATGAGCAAGTGCTCTCGCCTCGATACCAGATAAGTCACATCCAACCTCTTTGGTGAGGTCCTCTACCCTAGAACCTCTCTTACTTAACTGTCCCTTTGGGATGAACAAAGGTAGAACGTTAGGTCCAAAGAGAGTCCGACACTCCGTACCCAAATAAGACCTAACAGCAGGAATTTGGGCCGTATTGGGGTGGACGTGACTAGCTCTGGCTGTAGCACAGCCAACCGTAATCACGCTGCCGTGAATACGATTATCTTTGCTGACTAATTTCAACCAAGCACTGTTGCCTGTACTTAATTGACTTAGCCGTTTTTGGAGCGTTAAGAAAGACACAAAGTCTTCAGCTCCAGGGATCTCCTTAAGAATCGTCTCATCGATCTTGGCTTTACCAGTATCGGTGAAGACTTCTGCATTCCATTTCAGATGATTCTTTAAAACCCAAGCTATGTGATCTCGTGAGTTCGGATTAAGCGGAGTTAATCGACACATAGGTGATGAAGCTATGTACCCACGGCTCTGGTTATCACGCTTAGGAGTGAAGATACCTCCGTCAATGAAAGGGAACCGTTGTCTCAATCTTTCATCGAGAGTATTCAGTTTTTCAACGATCATGG
>VTLG01013214.1_pt1 | contig 20984 bp, 16 predicted proteins | sample 4694571 | NCBI WGS metagenome assembly VTLG01 (sample SAMN12604809, study PRJNA352737) | marine metagenome | biome: ENVO:00000447; feature: ENVO:00000209|ENVO:00000569|ENVO:01000036; material: ENVO:00002151; isolation source: viral sequences binned using virsorter ... | reverse complement strand
ATCCTTTTGTTGTGAATGGATAAGGTGAAGCATTGTCAACATTAAAGTTGAGACTATTTCCAGAATCACTATAAGTAATAGTAATACCAGTTTGAATACCTGAAGTTATTGCACTATCAACAGCATCCTGTGCTCTTTCATTAGTGAAGTATAAGTTGTTAGTGCCTTCATCTACATCATCACTGTTAGTAAGAGCAAGTCCAACTATACTGCTTGCTGAAATGTAATCTAATACTCCATCACCTGTAGTAATAAGAACATCACTTGATACACCTACTCTTGTTGGTAGTGTTAATATTACATTCTGAGATAAAGTAGGTGCTTTAAAACCAGAATAGTAATTGGTTACACCATGCAACCTATCCGTATATATTCTAGCTTCACCAGTTATAGAAACATTACCTATAACATCTAAAGGAGTTATTGGACCATCAGTATTAATACCAACCCTACCGTTTACATCAATAACAAAATCTGTACTATCTTCTGTTCCACTATCAACCCTCACAATGTTACCAGTACCAGCAGTAGACTTAATTCTAAGTGCTTCTCCTGAAGATGTTACAACTTCTAATTTTGCAGTTGCATCAGTTCCAATTCCAACAGATCCACTAGATACTTGAAGAGCATTACCACCACCAGTCTGACTTATACTTACCAAACTAGAAGCACTCTCACCACTTACAGCAACATTAGTTCCATCATAGGTAAATCCATCAGCACCACCAAAGAATCCAGAATTGTTATACTGAACTGAATTAGTAATTCCACCAGGAGCAGATGTTCCAGCAACACCAGAGTTACCTGTTAGAACAATAGTAGCAATACCAGTTATTGATTCAAATTCACCACGAACTGTAATTCCATATCCAACAAAGTTAATTTGTGTACCAATTCCTAATAAGTTATTAGTTCCTGATGCTGAACCTGTTGAGATGCCCATCTTAGGATTAGCATCAAATGTAAAGGTAGCAATACCAACTGACTCATTAAATGCATTGGTTACTGTAACACCAGCACCCACAAAGTTAATCTGAGTAGCAAGTCCAACATAATCACCAGCACTAGCAATACCTAACTTAGTATCAGGTTCAGCATTGTTTAAACCAATTCTACCAAATTTCTCCCATCTATTCTGTGATGTATAGATCCAACCTACAAGACCACCACTAGCAGCATTACCATCATAAACTACGTCACCAACATTACCAGAAAGTGAAGGTGTAGCAATTCCTACAGTATACTTTCTAGAAACATCCCTATCTCCTTGGAGGAATAGTGATGCTGCTTCAATACCTTTAGATGATGTAGATGTAAGTTTGTTGTTAAGAACAATAGGACCATCAAACTTAGATATGATGCTACCATCAGAACCACCCTCAACAATAAGAGAACGTTTAACTGTTGCTTCTAATGGATCAATAACATCAAATCCAACATTAACTCCACCACCTACACCTAAGTCCTCACCAGTTACAGTAGGAATAGGAGCATTAAATAATTGATCCTTACCTGTAGATGAATTAATCTTCTTATTACCAATGAAGAAGTCTCCATCTTGGTTCATAGAAGTAAAGATTACACTACCACCAGAAGCTTTAACAGACTGTGCTAATAGTTCCTCTTGTGGTTCTAAGTTCCTATCTTGCTTAGATGGGAATGATGTGGAGTAGTTACCAGGACCATAACCAAGATATTCAAATGTATGAGCAGCAGAACGAATAATAGAGTTCCTTCTAAGTTCAATTGGTCTTGGTTTAATTCTCTTAATGACTGAACCAGAATCATGAGCAGCATTAGTAGTTCCTAATAAACCCCTGAATACTGTAACAGCATTAGCAGCAACTGTTGTCTTAATTCTTACAATTTCATCATCAACTAATAAGTAATCACCAACATTAAAGTCAAAATTGGTTGCATTAGCAATACTAATAGATGTAGCAGTATTACTTGTAGCACTAGCAGTAATAGTACTAATACCAGCATATTCAGATATTAATCTTCCAGATGCAGATTCATTCTCTCTAACAATATTACCAGCCCTTGCAGTAAATCCTAATGGATAAATTTCAAGGTTTCCAGCTACAGATGGAGTGAATGTACAAATTCCAACATCAGCTACAAATGATGTAGTAGAACCTACCTTAGTGATAACAGCATCACCATTTAATACATTATCATTAGCACCACCAACTCTAACCTTCTCATCAACTTCTAAACCATGTGCTTCTACTGTACTAATAGTAGCAAGTCCAACTACTCTATCATATACAACATCATACACATTTAAAGTCTTACCAGTAAGAATTACATTACCTGTTCCTGCATCAGTAGCACCTATACCTGTAATGGAATTACGAGAAACTGTGTTAGCAGAAGAAACATTAACTTCCTTATCACTACCTACACCAACAGATGTAATCTTATAAACTGTATTATAATCAGAATTAGCATCTGGAGTAATACCAGTTATCTTTAAAGTATCTCCAACATTGCTATAAATTTCACTAACTGTAATAACTGCACCAGTATTACCTGTAGTTTGAGCAACACCTGATAATGCAAGTGTATTACCTACACCAAATGCACTACCACCATCAATTATCTTAATGGATGTAACTGCATTACTTGCAACAGTAACCCTTGCTGTAGCATTCTTACCAACAGTTGAATTACCAAATCCAACAAGACCAACATTATAGTAACTTCCATTTATATAATTTGAACCAACACTACTGATAGCAACCTTAGCAATTCTATTCAATCCATGATCTAGATCAGTATATAAGGTATGAGTAGTACCAGCAGAACCAGCAGATTTAACCTCAGTTAAACCAAAACCTACACCAACATCAACCAATCTATTATCTAAAGTTTCTCTAGTAAGAGACTTTTGCTGTTCATTAATAGCAACCTGTCCAATATTTTTAGGAACAGCAAAACACTTGGATGCTGCTGGATCAGATGCTGGATTATCTCTATTAGTCTGAGGATATAAACTCTGAATGGGTTGAGAGTAGGAATCACCTGTATAAGGAGTAATGGTAGGAGCATTACTTGCGTTCACTAAAAGTAAGTGATAAACACCATCTTGCTTACCTGAAACATACTCTTGAATTTCCTCACTTCTATAGATGTAATAAGTACCAGGAGTTTTCTTAGGTTTAAAGTAAGGTAAAGAAGTAGTTCTACTTGCAGTATTATTAGTAAATGTACCAGGATCATCAGTTAAAGCAAAAGTAAACTGCCTTGCACTACTAACTCCAGTAACAGTAAAGGTATTGTTAAACATGGATTTAGCAAGACCAGTAGTATTATTAGTACTGGTTATATTAACAATTTCTACTGTAGAATTTGTTTGTAAGTTATGAGGTATTTCAGTAACAATGGTAGCAACATTACCTGACCAAGTAGCATCTGCAATATATCTTGGGTTTCTTAATTGAGTTGAATTATCTAAAGTTACACTACTAGGATTATAAAGATATGCAACCTCACCATCAGTTGCTCCAATAGAAGTATTAGATTCTTGAATAACAAATCCTTCAATAGGAGGTCTTGCTTCTAAAGAAGAAGCAGAAGGTAGAACATATCTTGCACGATATATGGTATCATCTAAACTTCTTGTTTCAGACTTTCTATTAATAAATGATCTAGCAGTAGCAGCACCTAAATCAGTAGCACCTAATCCAATAATAGTATTATAAAGAGTATCCTCTGTTGATCCAGTAGCAACGTTTACATACCAATGACTATTAGTGGTATCATATTGAATTGGGTGTCCTATATCACCTGATTTCTTATCAGATACTCTACTTACAACATCCAATAATCCACCATTACTATTAACAGTAATTGCTTCATCACCTAAAGCATCATTTAAAGTCTTACCAATCTTAATTTGATCAGAATCAGCAATACCTGTTCCTGATGTAATTGCATAATAAACTGTATTATGAACCAACCCATCTGGTAAATGACCATTCTGACTGTTAACCCTAATAGTCTCTCCATTAATGAAGTTATGATCTCCAGTTAAAGTAAAGACATTACTTGATACACTGTTTACACCAACAGCAGAGTTACCAACTTGGAATTTTTTCTCAGCAGACACCTCATTCGCAGTGTACTGCGTATTGTGCATAATTATTCTTGCTGAATGAGTTGTAGTAATTCCAGTCTTGGATATTAAAACATTCAACTTATCATTTTCTCTTGCACCAATTCTATATCCATCAACAATTGACTCAGGAGCAACATTAGCATTTGTTTCATTATAAAGATACATCTTACTGGTATCACCAATACTGACGATCTTATTAACATCTAATGCAAGAAATTCTGTACCAGTTTCAGGATTATTGTTAACTTTAGGTGGAATAATATGACTGATATAACCTACATCATCCCTAGAGAATGCCTCCTTTCTAAATCCATCAGAATTGAAAGCATTAGCACCAAAGTTAGAGTTGGAGTTTGTGATTGATAATTCACCACCACTCTCAGTCATGAAATGATGAGCATAACCAATAGCAAAACAGGAAACTGCTTGCAATATTGAATTATTTGTGGATTTTATGTGGAAGTTAGCATATGAAGGTTTATATCTTGCTCTAGAATCTGACTCTAAATTACTATTTCCTGTGGCAGTCTTATCCTCATATGTACCTGAGGAAGTATTATACTTAACAAAGGCGTTATTATCCTTCTGAAGACCAATACCTGTGAACTGAGCAAGAACCATTGACTGGAATCCAGTTGCCTTGTCACCATCAGCAAGAAGACCACACATTCCATATACTGACCTTAATGAAAGGTTGAAGATATATGGAGAAGCAGATGTTACTGTGTCTACACTTACATTAGCAGTAGCATTGGAGATTGAAGGAAGAGGATCATCAGGAGCACTTTGAACAGTATATTGAATATTTGTAGAATCAACTTTATTAGATACTACAAACTGACCATTATAACCAGTTCCTGCATTAGCAATCCTAATAGGAGTATCAACATCAAATGCAGTTGCATCTGTAGCAGAATCTAATGTAACTGTAATAGTAGTAGAACTAACAGCACCTGTACCTGCCCTAATACTTGATATACCAACTTCCTTACCCTTAGAACCTACAATTCTATATTCATCAATCTTAGGTTGTATGTCTAATCCCTCAGATGGCCAATCTGGCTCAATTTCACGTCCAGATGAAGGTCCATAAGCAATACCAACCTTCTCATAATACATGTCAAGGTCAGTTCTAGCAAATTCACCATTAGTTCCACTAATGAAGTCATCGTCAATATTGACATTATTGACACCATCAGCAAATTCAAAGCAAGTTAGCTTATTATGTGAGAAATTAGGAATAAAGGTATTTACTGTATAATCCTTAAAGCATAATCCATTAGGATCTGCATCTAAAATGGTAAATTGCCAAAAATAGCATCCACCAGTTACTCTAAAAACAGCAGATCTTTCAATACTTGAATTTTCTGGATTTGGAACATATTTTGGACGAATCTTAGTTTTTCTAAGATCCATACCCACAATAGAAACACCACGTGGGACAATCACACCACCATAGATACTATTCAACTTATAAAGTTGGTTAGTAGTTGATGTAAGGTCAAAGTTACTTGTTAAGTCCCATGCACCAAATTCACTAGATGTCTCTCCACTTCTTAATCTATAATTATTAGCTCCTATGGGTATCCAACCTGGTCTATTATCAACAACGTGTTCGCCTGGATATAATACTATAGTAGTCTTTGCAAATCTATCATTATCCAACCCTTTCTGATATGAGAATCTAGAAGCTTCTACCAGTGCCCTTTGAATAGTCTTAAAAGGTCTGGTTAGTGAATTACCTTGATTTTCTATGCTATCAGTAGCATCAAGACTGCCAGGGTCAACATAAATGACACTACCACGAACTGATTTAAGAAAATTATCTAATCTGGAAAGACCCATTTTTACTAATTCGTTATCCGTTAAGATTATTTATCATCACATATATATTCAACTAAATATTTAAAAATTGCTCATAAAATGAAATCATATTCTGACCTACAAGAAGACTTGGAGCAAAGAAGAAAAGAACTTCAAGCTAAGCAAAAAAAGCAAATAGAAGATCGTAAGAAGAAAGCCATATCATACCGTGATGTAGTAGCTGGCAATATGGAGAAAGAACAGAAAAGACAGCAAAAAATGCGTGATGAAGAAGAAGAGAGAAAGCAAGCAATACGTGCACGTAAGGAAATGAAGGATGAAATTAGAAGAGAAATAGAATCCGAAAAAGACTAATAGGGCAAAAAATACCTGGAGATTTTTTCCCCCCGATTTTGAAATAAAAAGTTGAATTTCCCTCAGAGATGGTCTGAATAAAATACCCTCTCTTCTTCTACCTTATCACGTACAAAGTTAAGCACGTTCATAAACTCATCAACTGTATCACACTCTACTGTTCTCTTCTCTCCTCCATCTGAATACAAATACACTGTCCTTTTAATAGTGTCAATCACACACTTGTTTAATAAATCATCAGTCATAATTAAACCTCAACCTGTTATTGTATTTCGACCACCATATTTGGGATCATTATATTCTGGATCAGGGTAATCTGTATGAGAGTCACCCTCATATTCCACAATCAATTTATTTACATCTTTTCTTTCTGCAAAAATATGATAAAAACAATCAACTGGCATACCACCTTGAGATTGAAGATAAATTTTTCTTTCTATAGGTGATATTCTTTTAACTATAACATTTTGATGAGAACCAATAGGAGTTAATTGAACTGTCAAGGTCTCATAATCAACTAATCCATCCCAATAATCAGGTAAATCAATTACATTCTTTCCATTACATACTCTTCCTCTTACATATACACCAGCCTCTGGACCTTCAATACAAGCATACCTTAATCTATATCCATCTTTAGTTGGGTGTTTTAAATCAAATGGTTTTGGTTTTTCATCCGCAACCTTAAATCTTGCAGCAAGACTTTGAGGAGAAATAGCATCACATATTATATCTCCCTTCACATGTAAAGGTTCAGATGATCCTCCACTTACTTCCAATCCATAAGCAGTCTTACTATCACCTTCAATATCAACATTACCCTTTACCTTTACTGATAAATCAGGATGAGTTTCACTATCTGAATTATATTCTTCAGCAATCATTACAGTTGCTTCTACACTAGAATATTCAGTATCTCTACCTAATTGAACAGGAGCCTCTAGATAAGCAGATCCTCTTATTTCAGTCTCTCCTTTACCAAGTGCTTCTGGTTTACCACAACCAACAAACAATCTTTTTCCTACAAAGATGTTACCAAATTTCATTTGTTTCTTTCCTCATTAATAGATACTGCACCACCACACGTTTTAGATGGTTTACTTCCTTTAGTGGACCTGTCAGCAAAGTCAGTAAGACCACCATAGATATTCATAATACCCTTACCAATAAAATCAACAGTAGATTCAGAAAATATTTTAGTAGATACTCTAGACTTTACGTCAACAATCTGAGCATTTAATGCTATCTTGTCATCAGCATCCATTAAAATGTTTCCTGTCCTACCATCAAATCCTTTAGCAGTAAGTTCAATTGACTCTGCTTCTAATTTAATCCTCCCTCTTGGTGCTTTGATTATTATATCACCATTCTCTGCTTCATACCAGATGGCAGGTATATTTCTTGGTTGCTCATCTTTATCAATAAGTTCTTCTACTGCCCCACCTATTTTTTCTCCAATAATAGCACCACCTGGACCACCTAAAACTCCACCTGCAATCTTACCTATATCTGATATAGCATCCACTTTAGGGTCTTTAGGAGGATAGTTTACTATATCTTTACCTGCTTTAACTGTAAAAGTTCCAGGACAAATGGATTTAGTAGACCCTTTAGTACCTTCTTCAGCACTACCAGTCTCCTCCATAACAATATAGTGACGTCCTCCATCAGGACCACTCTGCAACATGCAAGCAGAAATCTCATTAGAGTCTCTGATATGACCAAAACTTAAGCGTCCATGCTCAGTTCCAATATAATAAGGATGAAAATTTTCCTTCTTAGCCATTAGAATTTACCCACACAATCTACTACTTGAATTACATCACCAGGAGAAACTAGTTGCGAATCTATATCTTCTCCTATTCTATTTACCTTAAATACAGGCATCAATCTAGCATTATAACCTGTATCACTCTGAATGTAAAGGTCTGGGTCTTCAGTAAATCCTATACCACCCTTGGCAACATCCACTCCAATGATAGAACCTAATGGGTCACACTTAAGTTTTAATTCAGCACCATTAGAAGGTTCCATAACTACTTTATCTACTGAACAATCATATCCAAATCCAGGATTAGTAATATTAATCTCATCAATCTCCAAAACTACTGGATAATCTCCTGTTCCTGTTGATGGGAAGTTACCCTTTCTAACATCACTCTCAACTGGAAGAGGAGTTGTAATATGTTCACAATCATTTCCATAAATCACTACTTTCTTTCCTCCAGGATAAGTAACTTCATCTCCAGGACATACTTCCACCATATTTCCTGGCTTGTAAGGACGATCATAAGTTCCATCACTCCTCCTTATAGTAGTTTCATCCTTAGCTGCCCAAGTTCTACCATCTCCTCCTTGACTTCCATCTGGTGTAGGAAGATAATCAATCCCAGTATCATCTATTATAACACGAACCACTTCTCCATTTTCTATAACTGCTCTGCCAGTAGCTCCCTTTCCTGAATCACAGGAGTCTATAAACTTAACTCTAGGTGGAGATGAATAGTTAGAACCAGGAGCAATAATATCCACTCCCAATACAGTAGTAAGAGCACTAACTATAACATTACCTTTAGCTCCATCTCCTCCACCTCCAATAAACTCTATACTAGGTGGTCCACAAAAGACTGGTCCTACATTACAAGTATCCACAAATACATCAGAGAAATCTGCATTAGCAGCTACGTCAGAAATAGCATCTCCAATATTAGAAATACCAGAAATAGCATCTTGAACATGACCAGCAGCTTGTTTTGCCTTATCAAAAATACTATTCAAATTAAGAGTAGCAGTTATCTCAGGACCATTAACTGGGTTCCACTCCTTTACATTAGAACACTTAGGATCTTGGTCACAAGAGAGGAATGAAAGAGCATCAGTAGCAAATCCCATTACATCATCAAGACCAGATGATGCTACACCCATACCAGCAAGAAGACTTTTAATAGGATTCATCACAGAATTTATTGATGAGTCTATCAGTCCACTAATCTTTCCAAGCAATGACCCTACAAAATTTTCAACAGCACACATAGGTGTATTAATAAACCTATCCATTATCTGCTTTAAGAAATTTCCTACCATCCCAGTAAGATTTTTCATTATATTTTTAAAAGCACAAGCTAATTCACTATTAGCTTCATCTACTTTCTCTTTTAATAAAGGAAGTTCAGTAGGAAATACTTTATCATAAGTATCACTTAAACTATCATTAACTTTCTTTAAAGCATTCTTCTGAAGTTCAGTAGTTATTCTCTTAACATCTCCTGAGATAGCCTTAATAGCATTCTGTTTTACCTTTTCTATTTCACTTTCTACCTTATTAATCTTAGTAGATACTTTAGTCTCCCAATCATCAATAGTCTTTTGCAGTCTCTGCGTCTCTGCAATCATATTCTTTATCTCTCTTTGAATAGACCCAACAGGAGCTGCTTCACAATCAGTATTAGATGCTACTGTTGAAGATTTCTTTTCATTTAAATACTGTTCTTTTGTAGCACCATCCTTAGCATTAACAGCATTAACAGTAGACTCTGCCACCTCTTGATTATTTGTCTTAGACTTATCAACTTTTTCTGCTACTGCTGCTGCTTCTTCTTTCTGTAAACGTAAACTATGTTGAGGGACTAGATCTTTAGTATCAAACCCACTGAAAGGTGTGAATGCAGTATCAGGAACATTCTTCATTATTGCAGTGTACTGGTTGAATCCAAGTACACCCATGATTACTGGTTGCTGTGCATCCTCACCATCTAAAAAGTATCCCTGTACAAAATCACCTTGCCTTAAATTAGGAGTGCTCATTGCACCACCAGATACTCCAGCAGTAACTGGAAGCATTATAGATGCCCAAGGAAGTTCTTCAGGTGTAAGGTCTCCAGGTACTGCAGTATGATACCCCATGATTCTGACCTTATATCTAAAGTCAAAACCTGCCTGTTCCTCTGTGGTTCTAGTAGGAGACCCACCTAAATTGGCTGCCCACTGGGTCTGGGCTACAATCTGACCAATCCACCAGATGAAACCATCTCTTCCTAAGAAGTGAGTTTTTACAAGTCCTTGATCAATCATTAGTCGTCGTATACTCTACACTCCAATGAGTCTGGATGATTGTCACAATACACCTCTAAGTGCTCATCACTATGTCTTTCATGCCAGTCATTTATCTTTGCATCATTCTTATCTACTTCATCATCTGAGTGAGCATGGAAGGCATCATTGTGCATCTCTAAATCTGCTTCAGTATATTCAATCATACCATGATTAACATGCTCCTTATGATCTTTTGGATCAATATAAACTTCATGTTCTAAATCATGTTTTGGAGTTGGTGTAGTCATAATTTTTAACTGTCAGGGGTAAATTTTTTTATTCCAAAAGTATCTCTCACAAGGGTTAAACTGGTATAAGTATCCTTTGGAGTAATACTATGACATAGACTAGATATCATATATAGTCCCCCACTCTTCTTATTTGGCCTAGTATTAGGTTCTGTAGATAATTGAGGGAACTCACAATAGATTAAGTCACCAGCACGAAGACTAAAATCTCCTGCTATCATAATATTTATTTTAACTAAGAACATTTGATTGTATCTCATTATCGATTGTACCATAGTTTTGGTAGCATCGTAAGTAGGATCAAAAGGACTATTCTTCCAGTTATCCAACTGCTCCTGAATATCCTTACCAGCAGGAAGAGTTCCTACATCCAGAACTCTATTCATCACCCTAGAAATAGGTAATCTAAATTCATCAGCAACAGTATCTCCAGGAAAACTTCCCTCTTTTCCTGCTGTCTCAAGTTTACCTTTACTTCCTGCTCCATCATTATTATCAGCACCACCTGACTGATCTATACTATAATTTCTTACTTTATAATTGAATGCATAGAAATCAAAGAACAACGTTCTATTAGCATAAGTTCCTGCTGTTAAATTACTCTGCAAATCAATATCTCTTTCAATTTCATAATTTAATATCTTACCTTTATATTCTCTAGGATTTTCATCAGTATTAGTAAAGAGATAATTACCTCTCCTCCTCTGCTTAAACAAAGCATCAATAGATCTAAAATTATACCCATCATGAGTTTCATAGAAAAGATATCCAGCTGCTCCTCCTAGTTTACCTGCTCCTGTTGGAACTGATTTAGATGCCAACCAAGTACAAACATAAAAAGGTTTTCTATCATTCCCTATAAAATTATAACCAATAGAAGTTTCATCTACCTTTATTTTCTTCTTAGTTTTTATCCCTGCATCTCCAGAAGTTGCTTCAGTAAGAATCTTCTTCACATTCTCAGATATCTTACCATCATATCTTCTACACACTCTACATTGCTCATTAGCAAACAATTCTCTTGATGTAAAATCAATAGCATAAACATCTGTTTGAGTTCCTGCAATAACATTCCTTACTCTGTTTACATATAATTTATTATCCCCTTTGAATTTTAATTTATGTCCATCATGGTCCTCAATAACAATATGAGAAGGTTCCCCTCCACGTACAGGAAGTCCATCTAAGATTCCTTTATTACCAAATTCTTTCACAGTACTTTCACCAGTCTCAGTGATGATAGCAGTTAAAGATATTGAATTAGATAATACATCCTCATAATATTTTATATCTACTACACCATCAGCCGCATCAATACCCTCTACATTTGGGCCATCCTGTGTGGCTTTCTTAGCTTGAAATATTTCAAACTCTCTTATATTACCTGTTAAAGAAGATTGCTTACCAGCCATTGTTATACCTTATAAAGAGCTGCATTCGATGCCAACTCATACTGACTATTTACTAAAGTTAATTTATCTACACTCATAGGAATTATTTGAGTACCTTCACCTGAAGATGCTGGAGCTGCTGCTTGCTCTCCTCCTTCATCTACAACAACAGTAGTATCTTCACCACCTTCTTCATAGGAAGTTGACTCTGATACATCTTCAGCATCAGTATTTGTTTTTTGAGATCCTATCTCAGCAGCAGAATCTTCACCCCCTTCACTTGGAGGGAAGAAAGACTTAGCTAATAAAGGAACATATTTCCAAGGCAATAATACATTTAAGAAATTAGGGAACTTATCTATCTGCCCATCCTTTCCTCCAGCAAACCCTTGTTCAGAAAGCCAATCATACATTCCTAAGAATTTAGCTATCTTAGTTGCAGCAGTACGTCTTCCTAAACCTTCAGGAATCGTAATAGGATCTGTTGTAATTACATTTTTTATAAACCTACCAACTCCTCCACCAATCCACTTAGCAATATTCTTACCTACATTAAATACTGCAAGCAAATCCCTCTTCAACTGAGCTCCTACTTCTTTTATTCCACCACCTTTAAATAATATATGAAGCATATTTCCTATATACTCACCTATTAATTCACCTGCCATCATTGATAATGGATTACCTGGTACAGGAAGAGGCAATGCCAATCCTATACTACCACCCACAGCAGTACCTAAAGTTTTAAATAATGTTTTTCCAATTGGCTCACCTGCAAACATTGAGGTGATAGCCACTAACAAAGGACCAATAACAGGTATTTTAATTGCCTTAGCACCCTTCATCAACACCTTTCCTATCTTCAGAAGAGCCTTAGCTCCACCCTTACCAAACCATTTTATAATGAGACGATTAGCTCCTCTCTTCATCCCATGTTTTAATATGTTAGACCCACCACCAGGTAAAAATGATTTAATTTTAGAACCAACATTCGTTATAATATTCTTTCCTTTGCTTAATACATTACTTGCTGTATTTTTTATAAAATCCTTTCCTTTGTTTAATACATTACCAGCCCACTGCCTACCTTGATTTATTGCATTAGTTATCTTAGGAAATGCTTTAGTAGCTGCATTTATTATTGCTTTGACAGCATCATCAGCCCATTTTAATGCCTTACCTATAGTACCAGTAATTTTACTTCCAATACTCCTAAAAATATTACCAATAAGATTACCAGCAGCTTTAAACGGTTTAAGAACTAACTTTAAAGATTTAACTATGTTCCCCTTTAATCCTTTAAGTGCTTTAATAAAATTAGGCAACCCCTTCTTAAGAGCTTCAAAAGCAACTCTAAAAATAAGGATTACATCCTTTGCTCCACCCATTAAAGCATTAATAAAAGAACCAAGAAGGGTAGCAGTAAAAAACCTAATCATCTTGGACATAAAATTATCAACCATCTCCTTTCCAGGTTTTAATATCTTATCTTTTAATCCACCACCCTTATCTTCTAATGCAGCTTCCCTCTCTTCTTTATTCAGCTTGTTATTTAATAGTCTCTGGTCTTCTATTCTATCTTGAGTATCTTTATTGTTCTCATTCAAAGCAGCCTTAATAGAATCCACACTAGTATGAATAGAAGTCAAAGAGTTCATAAAAGGTTCTAACCCTAACTCTTTAGCAGCACTACTCTTAGTAGCAACTAATGCTCCCCCTTTTTCTGGAGTAGCAGGAGCTAATCCACCACCAGGAGAAGACACTAAAGATGATCCTGGAGTAGCAACTATTGCTCCACCAGACTCTTCTCCACCTCCAAACATTTTTTGAGCTATATCTTTTCCTTTTACTTTCTTCCTTTTAAGTTTAGACTTAATTTTACCCTTTACAGCATCCTTTACCTTACCCTTTACAGCTTTCTTAACGCTGCCTGTGATAGCTTTTTTCGTTATACTTTTAAGTGCTTGCTTACCAAGCATCTTTAAAGCCATTATTGTTCCAGATACTACTGCCATATCAACCCATTATATTATAGAGGGATTTAATTACAGGAATAGTCATATTATTAGGGTCAGTAGAAGCGAATCTACGTCCTACACCAGAACTTCCTGAGGATGCTACTCCTCTAGGAGCACTAGAACCTCCACCACCACCTATTACTACTACGTTTGATCCTTTTTTAGAAGGAGTGTCAATGTCAGGTACTACACCACCACCAGCAAACTTCATCATGGTAGGTTTATTAGTTCCTCCACCTGCTTTATTCATTGACATTAAATTATCAACACCAATCTGATCTACAGCACCCTTACTCATCACAAACTCACCAGGAGTTAGCATTGCAGGAACAGTATCACCACTACCAGAACCAGGAACTTTTCCTCCTTTATTATATCCTAAGGGAGGAGAAAGACCTAGTATACCATCTCCTACTGGATAAGGAGCAGGTACTACTCCACCACCATGCATTTTTACTGAACGAGAAGGTACTACTCCACCACCATGCATTTTTACTTGTTTATTATTTTGTTCTTGTCCTATTTCTGAAGAAGTTGTACCTTCTCCCTGTACTCCTTCAAGAGATGCACCATCCTTACCATCTGCTCCTGTAGTAGATAAACCATCAGCTCCATCCTTTCCTTCAGAAGATATACTATCACCAGGTTCTCCATCTACACCAGGTTCTCCATCTAAACCTTCTGCTCCAGGTACTACACCACCACCTTCCATTGCTACTGCTCCCTCTGTTTCTGTATCATCTGCAGCTAATTCACCTGCTATAGGTATCATTGGAAACTGTGCAGCACCAGAAATAAGAGGAATTTCAGGAATTTCTATAGGGGGAAGCTTAAACTTAGAAGTAATAGAATTAAGAACACCTAATAAACCTTGAACTCCAAAATTAATACCAGAAATAATAGCATTAATAGGGCCTCCAGTTATCTTAAACGACCATCTCATTATTAAATTAATAAAACTAATAAAAAGATTAAAAAATTCTTTAAGAGGATCAAAAATCATTGCAGGATTTTTAAGGATCTTCATTATCCTCGTTACAACTACTCCCGCAAAGGTCATCACCACAAACTTAATTAATTTATTAAGAAAATTTCCTACTGGTTTCTTAACTTCATCCAACATCTTATCTTTCATCGTTTTTTTCTTCCCTTCCAACTTACCTTCTCTCCTTCTTTTCCTAGCAGCAAGAAGAGCCTGCCTCATGTCGTCATCTCTTTCTGCTGCCAAATCTCCTTGAGCTTCTACAACACCTGCTATTTCTCCTACACTAGCATTAATATCATCTAACTTGCCCTTCACTTCACCATTTAAAAATGCAATGATATCATCCTTTTTACTACTACTATCTTCTCCTATATCTGCTTCATCTTCTTTTGGAATATCATCAGCACTAAAATTACCTACGCCAGGAAGTAGTTTAGATTTATCAGTAATACGGGGAGGATTCTTAGTGTCCTTACCCATCAATTTATCTCCTCTAATAGTAGTCCTCTTCTCATTAACTCCAGTTGGTTTATTTCCTCCTGCTCTTAACTTTTGCCACTCCTCATTTAATATCCTAAACCTTTCTACATTACCACCCTTATCTGGATGGCTCTTTATCATTGCTTCTTTAATTGATCTCTTATATCCATCACCTTCAAGCTCGTCAAAATCATATCCCATCTCTTCTAGGATATCTAATACAGGATCTACTGTTGGACGAGTGCTAGGCATTAGCTTGTTGTTGCTTTAATTTTTCATCTTCAAGATGTTGTTTTAGCATACCAATGTAAATGTCTCTCTCCCAAGGGATTAAGTTTTCAATCTCTGTTAATGAATATTTATGATACTGTAAGAGAGCGAAATTAATTTTATAATAACTCTCCAAGTTCATATGAACCATCCCTAAGCGAAAAAAGACGATAACCCTTCCAATACTACAGTACTTTCAACTTTAGTCTTAGGATTAGTGAAGGTCACACTATGAGATAACTTAGGCATTGTCTCAAAGAACTTTTCAATCTCCTTGAACTGCATACTATTCATCTGTTCTAAAAATTCTTTCACTTCTTTCTTAGTACAATCAGCAGTAGACCATACCTCCTCTTCATTATAAATTTTATCAATACAAGATGCTATCAAATCAAATGACTGATCCATAGTAGTTTCATCTTTAAAATCAAAATTACTTTTAATAAATTGATCTAAAGAAGGATACTTCATCTCCATAATAAGAGACTCATCTAGCTTAACTTTATTATTATGGTCTTCACTTTTCTGAATCTTAATATCATCTATATCAATAGTCACTGGAACTTCAGTCACCTCATCATCAGGAGAAATAAGATTAACTTCAATCTCCTCACCAACAGACTTCCCTCTGATGTTAAGAAATAGATATTCAATATCAAAAGTAGGAAGGTTCTCCACCTTCACTCCTCTACTCTGTATACAATTCTTCAATACAGTTTTAATTGCATTTGAAATATCCTTTGTACTCTCAGTTTCTAATGCTAAAACTAATAACTTTTCTTCTTTAACTAGGAAGGGTCTGTATTTAATTTTCTTTCCTGTAGATGGCAACTCAAGTTCATAAGTTGGCGTAGCAATGGTTGGTAATGGCATAATAATTCTTTCAGTGTCTTATTTATGAAGTTAATTCAGGTTCTCTATTAACTACAAAATCTCTAGTAAAATCTATCGATGAATCTATAGAAAATAAAGATTTTCTTCTTTTCTGAACATATCTAATAAAATTAAATGATACATTACATTTTAACACAGTACTATTATCATATGATACTGGAATAGCAGTCATAGATAATGGAAATGCTTGAACAAATGTATAATCAAGAGTAGTTCTAGCAGACCTAGTGCTTCTATCTTTAGCAGCACTATAGTCTCTCATAAAATTATCTCTTTCAAATTTAGTCAAGTAAATATTATTTTTATATGTTTTAGGATAAGCCATCCTATGACTTATATAAGCATTCTCATATTGTTCTGAATTATCAACTCCAGTAATATAATCCATCCAAGCTTCTATTAAATTAATTACCTTATAATTTCTATCCACATAAAAAGTAAGTGCTAAACTCTCATCATACAATCTCCTATAAGCCATCTTCTCAGTCACTCCAGCATAATCATTATTAGCTTCATGAGTAGTTAAACTTGAACCTGGAAGAGATGCTTCACAGCACATCAAACTAATATTATCATAATCAAAAGAACTTAATGATAAACGACTCCTTACTGCTTGAGGAACGGGTAAAGTTAATCTATATAAAGAAGACTGTGCTACATTCAGCAACCTCGACTTTATAGTAGATAATGTTAACTTTTCTGGCCTGACACCTGCCATCTATAAATATTTTAGATTATATATTATGTATAAGAGATGGCTGAAAGTATTAAGAGTAGGTACAAACCAAAGCACCCTCGAAAGTATCAAGGCAATCCAAATAATATAATATGTCGTAGTAGTTGGGAACGTAAGTTCTGTAGATACTGTGACCTGACTGAGAATATTGTAGCATGGGCTTCTGAAGAGATAAGTATCCCTTACCTATCTCCTGTAGATAAAAGACCTCATAGATACTACCCAGACTTTCTAATGAAGGTGAGAGAAAGTAATGGTAGCATTAAAACTTATGTGGTTGAGGTGAAACCTAAGAAGCAAACCAAACCACCAAAGAAAAAAACTAGAGTAACTAAATCATATCTGTATGAACTTACTACCTATGCTATTAACCAAGCTAAATGGAAAGCAGCACAGGAGTATTGTTTAGATAGAAGAATTGAATTTAAACTAATCACAGAAGATGAATTAGGTATCAAATAATGTCAGAAAGAACAGAAGAACTTCAAGAACAAATTGAAGAACTAAGTGATGCTGATGATATTATGATGAACATTATGGAGGTGTTTAGCGAAACAGAAATAATTCCTAATGCAGGTAACTTTTATACCTTTGTATATAATGCTAAAACTCCTGGTGTTTATGATGAGTTCCCTTTAGTTGCTGTTACCTACGTAGATAGATGGGGATTTAGAGGACTCAACTTTCACTGGGGTACATCAAGAAATTATACATGGAATGAAATTGTAGGATACCTACATGTTATACGGAATGATGAGATAGATTATCTACGCTCACTATCTTATGCAAACTTTAAGACTAAATAACTAAAAAGATATTAATGTCTACCAGCAAAGAATTCCTATTAGATAATAAATCTTTTGTCACTAAGACAGATGGTGAGACTGCTACGGTAGTAAGAACTGGTAATGGATCTGCACTTACTCAAACAGAGATAGAAGAAGCAGGAGATTTTTATAATAGTGCTCTAGGTGAAATAGATTATGCAGAAATATATAATTTAGATTTTGGTGCTAATTTTATTAATAAAAAAGGAGCAAGTGATGAGTGGATGGGAAAAGCACTCAGCGATAAAACATATAAAGATGCATTTAAAAAAGCAACAGATAAAAACTCTTCTAATGTAAGTTGGGCATCTATTGCTGAAGGTAATTTAAATTGGCAATCATCCCCAAATAATAAAACCGCTAATGGTAGATCTACTGATAGTTTAGGTAAATTTATAGGAAGATATCCTCTTAATAAAGATAGAAAACAATACGATTATTTACAAGTAACTGCTAAAGAATATAAAGCAAATGAATTTAGTAGTGGAGATGGAAGTGGAATGATTCAAGATGCAGAAGATAGAAACATGGCTACAATAGGAAGTGTCTTTCTTCCTATGCAACCTGGACTAGCAGAGTCTACCTCAGTAAATTGGGGTGGTGAGACAATGAATGCAATTGAGGCTGCAGCAGCAAACATAGCAGGTTCAACAATTGAAGGTGCTGGAAAAAGTTCTAGGGAAATGCTGGCTGGTTTAGTGGGAAGTAGTAAAGAAGGTTTACAAAAGATCTTTGATAAAGCTGGTGGTGGTGTTACTGGTAAAGAAGTTGCTGCTTACTTTGCTGGTCAAGCAGTAGGAAAGAATGTGTTAACTAGAACTACAGGTAAGATAATGAATCCTAACCTTGAACTTCTCTTCAGTGGTCCTGCACTAAGAACATTCAGTTACAATTATAAGTTTACACCTAGAGAAGAGAAAGAAGCAAGGGAAGTTAGAAATATTATCAAGTTCTTTAAAAAACAAATGTCACCTAAAAGAAAAGGAAAAATATTTTTAGAATCTCCAAATGTATTCAAGTTAAAATACATATTCAAAAGTGGAGGACAGCATCCATTCTTAAATAAAATTAAATTATGTGCTCTTACATCTTTCAATGTTCAATACACTCCTGATGGTTCATACATGACATATGATGATGGTTCTATGACTAGCTACTCAGCCAGCATGACCTTCCAAGAATTAAATCCAATATTCGAAGATGAAATTGAAATGTCTAGTAACGATATGGGCTTCTAACAATGACAAATTCTTATTTCAAACAAGTACCAAACTTTGATTATGTCAATAGGACTAAAGGAAGTACAGATATTTCCAACTATGTTACTGTAAAAAATTTATTTAAAAGGGGAAGAATTCGCCCTGATATATTTGGGAACGTAAGTTTCTTCACTAAGTATAAAATAATTGGAGATGAAAGACCAGATAACATAGCATTCAAAGAATATAATGATTCATCTCTAGACTGGGTGGTTCTTTTATCTAACAACATATTGAATGTTCAGGATGAATGGCCTCTTCCTCAAACATCTTTAGATGAAATACTCTTAGAAAAATATGGAACCTATGATAAACTACACAATGGCGTTCATCACTATGAAACTGTAGAAATTAAAAACACTGATGGTGGAGTGATATTACCTGGAGGATTAGAAACTCCTAACACATGGAAAACTAACGGTAACTTTATTCAAGCAACCAATACAAAAATAAAACAGATCTCAGGAAGCGATTCTAAAATAGCAACTGTTACTATGGATAATGGTATAAGAAATCTTGATGTAGGAGATGAAGTTTTAATTCAAGGAGTAGCAGAAACTACTTACAATGGTAGATTCCCAGTCACTTCTATTAATAAAGTTGGTAATATTACTAATGTATTCACATATACATTACCATCTATTCCAGAAAGAAGTTATAATAGAGATGATCTATCTGGCAATGAACAAGTTACCTTTACTGTAGAAGGAAACGTTGGAAGTGGAAATGCATACTACTATGAATACTATGATAATAATGTTTATCAGACTATTCCTGCTGCTAATATGACTAAAGTAGTTACTAATTATCAATATGAAATTAAAAAAGAAGATGATAAAAGAAATATCTACCTATTAAAACCAGACTATCTAAATGTAATCTTTAATGACTTAGATAATATCATGCCATATAAAAAAGGTGCCGCTCAGTATGTGAACGACACCTTGAAGAAAGGAGAAAATATTAGACTCTATCAATAATCTATTTAAAAAATAGATTGATGTATGCTGCTATGACCAAGAGAGTCAAGCAGACCTGATTATATTTCAACTATCAGCTAACTTTTGAAAGTAACTGAGAGCATCATCCTCATCTGAACTAGCAGATGCTACAGGAGATGCTGCTACTGGAACTTGCTCTTCTTCAGATGCAACTTCCTCATCTAGTCTAGGAGCTTGGGCAGGTTTCTGTCCCAAGACAGTCTTTAAACGTCTCTCCAAATCTTCATATGACTTAAACTGATCTGGTGCGGTAATAGCAGATAGAGAATACTGCTTCTTCCACAATGCTTCTAATGCATCGTCATCATCTAGTAAAGGTGCTACCTTATCAAACTCAGACTTATCATAGTTCCAGAACCCATCCTTCTTAACGATCTTCAGCTTAAAGTTTGCACCCTGCCAGAAATCAAAAGGATTGATTGGAGTTTCATCATCAAACTCTGGTTGCATTGCTTCCAGGATCTTATCAAATATTTTCTTAC
>VTLG01009719.1_pt1 | contig 20989 bp, 25 predicted proteins | sample 4694571 | NCBI WGS metagenome assembly VTLG01 (sample SAMN12604809, study PRJNA352737) | marine metagenome | biome: ENVO:00000447; feature: ENVO:00000209|ENVO:00000569|ENVO:01000036; material: ENVO:00002151; isolation source: viral sequences binned using virsorter ... | reverse complement strand
AAAGATTTTACCAGAATATTCAGGACTTTCATTTTCATATCCATCGAACCAATAATCTTTTAAAGAATCCAAATATTTTTTTTTAAATTCTTCATGACCATCAACGCTCCCCTGATAAACAATCAGGGGAAACATCTCATGAACTTTATTCACTCTGTGGAATACCGTTAATCACATACTCCTTATTATCCCCCGGATAGTCCTGAGGTGTCAAGCCCTTATATTCAGGAATATTCTTAGCAGAATCTTTTCTTTCACCATAAATTATATAACTACAATTAACAGGACCACCTGCAGCATTTTTAACTATAACTCTAGTTCCCCACTGAATAGACTCTACAAAAAGTTCTTGGAAACTTCCCATAGGAGTTAAAGAAACATCAATGGTTTCAGGATCAACTAATCCTTTCCAGTAGTCAGGTAATTCTATAGTATTACTATCCTTTAATTTACCTCTTACATATACGTCAGCACTAGGGCCTTCAATACAAATATATCTGAGTCTATGTTCTTCTTTAGTGGGATGGGGAATATCAAATCCCTTCTTGGTTACTTGTAATGTATTAATGGTAGATAACGCCCCACGAGAATCTACTTCAACACCAGTTGCGCAATTGGCTTTCACACCACATTGAAATTTCGCTCCAGTATTAGTAGTAACTGCAGTTTCAGCTCTAGCACCAACAAAAATCTTTTGTCCTATTTTTTTTGATAGAGCTGCAATCTCTTGTGTAAGGGGTGCAAACATTCCAATATTAGTCAATGAAAAGAAATTAGATGAAGTAGACATAACAGTAAAAAACGAAATTCCGGTATTAACGGTCACACCAACAGGAAGAATAGGTGTTCCAATCAAAACATCAGTAGGAAGAGGGATAGGTTGTTCAATAGAATTGCTAACAATCATAATTGAAGGTGATGGAACCAACCCAAATGCCCTAGCAAGCTCCAATCCAGCTGAACCTACCAAACCATCCAAACTAGAGCGTTTGGTGATCATGGCACCACTAGCCAATGGAACACCAGGAGGACTAACAAAAGATTTAGTATCTCCCACCATAATAGGACCAGAAATATATGCAGTTCCAGGAAGTTTAGTAACTCCTACTCCAAAACCTACAGGACTTAGTAAAGTTTCCCCTACAACTAACTGGCCTTTTATTTTACTATCTGGTGCTTTTAACATAGTTTATCCTCCGCTAACCCAATCTCTAAAGGCCATGCGTAATTCATGAGCAGTAATACTACCACCTAAGAAACTACTTATAGCAGAACCTGGACTCTGCATAACTGATGTTTGGACTGAATCTACTATATCTATCATCGATGCATAGATATTATAGTTGGTTCTTGCAATGGCGTCAATAGTCTTATCAGATACTATAGTAACAGCATTTGCAGCTTTAACATTAACTGCTTGCGCATCCAACACTATTTTTTCATTAGCATCCAGAACAATATTACCAGTTTCACTATCAGATCCCTCTGCTCTCATGTGAATATCCACTGCTTGCATCCTAATTTTCCCACTAGGAGCTGCAATTACTATATCACCACTAACTGCTTCCAACCAAATACCAGGCTCATCCTTTTCTTCTACAGCATCTCCTGCTTTAACCTGAAAAGAACCAGTAGATCTACAAATAGTTCCATTTTTTCTAGTTGGAGAACCAGTTTGGTCTAAAGTAATATAATGTTTACCTTCTATTTCTTTAAAATTCCGTAGCATTACTGCGGATTGTTCATTATCCTCAGTAAGATGGCCAAACTTTATCTCACCATCGCCTGTGCCATATCGTATTCTATACGGATTCTCTTTTTGTGACATTCTACCAGACCATAGATGTATCGTTACAAGTGCTACAAGGCATAGTCAACTCATCAGGAAGTCTACCCACACAATCTACAACATTAAGAACTTTTTCCTTGCCCACTTCTTGAATTTTTTCCTCACTAATCCTATCTATACAGAATCTAGGAATCAATTCTACATTATAACCAGAATCTGATTCAATATAAATTTTAGGATAAGTTTTAAATCCTTCTCCAGGATTAGTAACCTTAACTCCAAAAACTCTACCAAACCTATCAATTTGAGGAACAGCTTCTGCTCCATTATTAGGAACAATAACTATTTCATCTCCTTGCTTATAATTAACCCCAGCATCTTCTATAATAATTTCACAAAGAGAAAGAATTACTGGATAAGCTCCTGACCCATCTGAAGGATAGGTTCCTCTTGCAGCATCAAAATCTGTTGGGTCTGGAGATGTAAAAGTACCAGATTGCTCAACAGTCATACATGATCTAATTTCTTCTTGATGAGGTTCAGTAACAACAGTGGTTCCTGCAGGAAGACAAACATAATCTCCTGGCCCCACTCTTATAGGCCATCCTGGAGGAATAGGAACTTCCCATACACCATTCTCCCTTCTCACTGTAGTATCATTGGCATTTGCCCAGACTTGTCCATCCCCACCCCTACTTCCATCAGGAGCTGCCAAATATCCTGTTCCAGAATCAATAACAGTAACACTAGTAATTTGACCTGTCCTATCATTACCATTAGTTGCAGTGAATGTACAGCATTCAGTAACATCAAATGGTCTATCTACTACTATGGTAGTAGGAGTCACTGCAGTAACAACAGCATGTGTAGCTCCACAACCCACCACAGATGAAGAACCAGGAAGAATATTACTCAAATTTCCACTGACTACTTCCAAATCTGTAATATTCATAGAACCCACAGTAACGCATCCAGTAAAAGTAGTAGAACTAGGAATTGGAGGGAATGTCTCAGTATCGCCTGCCCAACCATCACCAAAAGGATCATCACCTGCCCCAGCAGTCCAATCTACAGGTCCTGCAGTGTTTATTCCCGCAATATTGGGTCTAAGAACTGCTCCCCTTCCATTACCACAATCAGACCTTACCACTGCTCTAGTACTTGCATCATATCCTACACCAAAACTAAGCATATCAACTCCAATGATTTCCCCCAAATCACCAATAACAGCATTAGCCACTGCTCTAGCTCCATTGGAACTAAAAATCTCAACTATTGGAGGTCCACAATCCCTTGCATCAGTATTACAATTATTATCATTAAACATACTAGTCAAATCTATATCTCCAGCAGCACTAAATGCATCAGATATATTGCCAGGAATAGATGTAACATTACTAGCAAGACCATTTGCTCTATCAAGAATTCCTTGAATATCACCCAATCCTAAAGTACTTTGACCACCTAAAATACTCCACTCAGTTACAGTAGATTCCTCAACATTAGTTTCACAACTTAAGAAATTAAAAATATTATCTACTAATGACAAAATATCACTTACTAAATCCACCACTCCCATAGCAGCATCAGCTATAGCTCCAATAGACCTCTGAAGTGCTCCTGCAATTCCACTAATTAAACCCCTAGCAGCGCCTAAAAAACTGGCTACAAAATTATTAATAAAACACTGTGGAACATTAATAGTTCTTTGAACTGCATTAGTTAAAAAGTTTCTTATACTCCTCAATGCCAAATTAATCAAATTCTTAAATCCACAAACCAGTGCATTATTAGAAGCACCAAGTGCTTCTTCTCCTAAAGTTCTTTTATCTAATGGAATCCACGCAAGAATTGGCTTAGCTACCTGATTTACTATCTTAAGAACAGATTTCATTACAGCATTATAAATGTCCTTCATAGAAGCAGCAATAAATTTAGCAGCTCTATCCAATGCTTTGTTTATCTTTGTTTGAAGATTTCCTATATCTCTTTGTGCACTAGTAGATATATCATAAATGGTTCTTCTCAATCTTTGTACTTCTTGAAGTGCATTTCTAACTTGCTTATGCAATGTATTAATAGGAAGCACTTCTCCAGATTTAGTTTTATATAAAGGAGTCTCAGCTTCAATTGCTGCACGCTGAGATGCCTTTTCAGCTTGACCTACAGTAGCAGATTCTGTTCTTAAAGAATTAATATTCTGTCCACCACCAGCAGCACCATTACTTTGACCTAGAACTGTTCCTGCTGTTACTGAACTATCCTGCTGATTATTTGTATCAGCAGCAATAGATTGACTTTGAGATAATGTTAATCCACCAGGAACTGCCTTTTCACCTGCAGGACCTACTGTTTGCCCAGGTCCATATCCACTAAAAGGTTTAAATACTGCATCAGGAACATTCTTCATTATTTCCTGATAATCATTAAATCCCATACAACCCATAATCACAGGTTGTTGAGCATTCTCACCATCTAAAAAGAATCCAAAGACAAAACTGCCTTGGGTTATCATTACACTTTGACTATGATTCCTTCCACCCGCACCTGCTGTAGTGGGGTATAATACAGTTGCCCAAGGCAGTTGTTCATCAGGCAAATCAACCTTACTCGCAGTATGGTAACCCATAATACGAACTTTAAATCTGGCACCATATCCCTCAAATTCTCTATTACTATCTTCATCTTTAGCAGGAGTATTCCTTATCCATGACGTTTCATCTACAACCTGCCCAATCCACCATTGGAATCCATCTCTACCTACTAAATGTCTTTTAAATGTTTCTTGTTCTATCATTTTAATTACTAGGTCTCTGCCCGTAAGAGTCTCTTATTAATGAAAGACTAGTTAAAGTATCTTGTGGAGTAAGTTTATGACATACGGATGCTACCATATATATGCCTTTAGTTTCAGGATTAATCCTTTTACTTTGACTACCACCTACTTCCTGAAAAGCACACTCTACCAAATCCCCAGCTTTTACTGAAAAATCACCAGGAATAACAATATTCATCTGAATAGAGAATAATTGATTGTATCTCATTACAGATTGCACCATTGCATTGGGAGAATCATAATTAGGGTGTTGAGGATTCTCTTTCCACTCTTCTAATTGATCCGCAGAATTAATTCCTTCAGGAAGAACACCATTATCTAAAACAGCACTCATAAATCTAGTAGGGGATTGAGTAAACTCCGTTGGAAGAAGATTACTAGCAAATTTATTTCTATTCCCTGCAGTAGATAATCTGTCATACTGTTGACCAGTATCAAAACTTCTAACTTCATACTTAAATCCTATAGGATCAAAGAAAATAGTTCTATTATTATAAATCCCCAGAGTTAAACTTTCTTTTACATCCACATCCCTATCAAGTTGATAAGTAGCAATATTGGCATCATACCCAGATACAGGTTTCCCACTATTCTTAATGTATTTTCTTACAGGATCTCCCTGAAATAAAACATCTATAGATTTAAATTCAAAAGAATCCCTAGTTTGATAGAAGAAATATCCTGCTGCTCCTCCTAATGCACTTCCTCCAGTTCCTCCACCTGGAGATGTTTGAGGAGTTGCTTTAGATGCTAACCAAGTGATTACATGAAATGGTTTTCTATTATTTCCAATAAAATTATAATCAACTGCAGTTTCATCTACATTAATAGAAGTATTTGTTTGTAATACATTAGTTATTATATCTTGTACGTGTTGAGATATCTTTCCATCATACCTTTTAGTAACTCTAGTCTGTTCATTAGCAAAGGCTTCTTTAGATACAAAATCTAACCAATAAAAATCATTTGTAGCGCTAGGATCAGAATTTCTAACCCTATTAACATACATTTCCAATCTTAATCTATTACCATAATCATCCTTTACATCGATATCGGTTCTTTCTCCTCCACGAATAGGAAGACTATCAACAGTTCCTTGAGAAGCTTCTGCTCTCTCCTCCCCACTGGTTACAAAACCTGTTTCATTAATTACTGCAGTTGCTGTAATACTATTAGATAAGATACTTTCATAATACCTCAAATCTGTAACACCCGCAGACATATCTCTAGAACCACCCCCACTATTGGAGGTGATTTGAAACTGATCTATACTACCAGCTTGAATATCTGAAAGTTGAGGTGTAGCTGTCATCAGTATAATGCTGCTAAATGATTTTCTTTTTGCATAGTATCTATGGCAGATCTAGTATTAGATCCCACCTCTACAGTGGTCCTAGTAACAACTATAGGAGTTGAAGAATCTCCTCCAGTACCTCCAGGCAAAGGAACTACTATCTCTTCTTCTGCTCCATCTTCATAAGAAGCAAGTCTATCCACTCCGTTTACATTATTTGTAGAAGTATTGGTATTTACAAGAGGATTATCATATGTCCACTTCTCTCCATCCCAATACCTCATTCTTCCCTCTTTCATGACTCTATCACCAACTTTATAATCCTTATTTTCATCAAATTTTGGTATATCTTTTGGATTAGGTGGTACTTCTGAATTAAAGAATCCCTTTACTAAAAGAGGAGCAGTAGCCAAAGGATTTAATAACTGAGCGTAATTAGGTTGTCCGAAAAGTCCTGGATGTTCTAACTTAAACCATCCCCAAAATCTACTAAATCCCCCACTCATCCAATCTTTTATCTTTGTTCCAGTTTTAAGAATATTCTGCCATTTTTGCTTTAATAAAGCCACTGCTGCATCCTTTCCACCTGCTGGATCCCTAAAAGCCACATAGATTAGTTCTCCTATACTTTCTCCCAATAATTCACCTACTATAGCACCTAAGGGACCTAAACCCAATCCGATCATTCCACCTATAGCAGTTCCTAAAGCTTTAAACATTGTTTTTTCAATATTATCACCAGACATTAATGAGGTGACAGCCACAATCAAAGGACCTATAACAGGTATAGGTGGCATCGCTTTAGCTGCGCCGCTCAGCGTTTTAATGAGAGGAGATCTCACTATTGTTTTAGCAACCTCTGGACCAAATATTTTAATAAGCATCCTGCTAGCAGATCTACCCACTCCACCTTTAAGAATTTGAGAACCTGTTTTACCCAAATCCTTCAACTGGTTCATTCTCCTCAATCTTGCTAAAGCTCTAAGGCGTGTAATTCCTTTTGCTGCTATACCCTTAAGGGCATTAAATCCCTTAATTGCACTATTCTTAATAGATCTAAATCCCTTAATTGCTATATTCTTAACCTTATTAATATTACTAGCTGTAGATTTCAAGAATTGTCTGCCACTTCTCCCAATAAATCTCCTTGCACCAACTGTTGCTCTTCTTATTCCTCCACCAACAACTTGCCCTGCAGCTTTAAAGGCTTGTCCCATTCTAGCCATTACTTGAGGTCCAGCCTTTAAAAGATCATCAGCAATATTAACAATCCTTTTCCACACACCTTGAGCAAGACTTCCAATCCCTTTTGCAATTTTCTGAAAACCCTGTACTACCTTATTTTTAACACCTTTAAATACCTTTCCAAATTTATCTTTTATTCCTTGAAATACTTTACCACCTTTATTCTTAATAAACTTAAGAGCTTTTCCAAATGCATTCATCAATGCTTTAGGAACATATCTTATAATTAACCAAATCTGATGTAAATTCAACCCCAAATTATCCATTACCTTTTTAAGGGAAGAAATAGCATTAATAAGTCCAAGCACCGCAGTTCCTATCAAAATCGCAGTTAACCAACCCAGAGGATCACCTTTTTTGTCCTTTGCTCCTTCAGTTCCAGAACCACTTTTCTTTCCTACTTTCTTACTCTCAAGAAAAGATTCTCTTGCCCTTTTTCTTCTATCTTCTCTAGCTTTACGTAATTCTTTTATTTCATCTTTCTTCTCTTTATATTGAGACTGTACTATAGCATCAATACTAGAAGTCAATCCCACAATATTATCAATCTGCTTATTAATTTCACCAAAACTCATCTTACCACTATCAGGTGAGACAGTAGCAACACTACTAGAATCTTTTGTTTTTTTACCACCTACAAATTTGGCAGCTGAAGAGGATCTCTTATCACGTAAAACAAGAGATCCTCCCTTTTCCTGCTGTTCTACTCCCTTCCTTCCTTTTTTCTTTTTCCGACTTAAAAAATCTTTTGCTTTCTTCCTCAATACTGCCTTCTTTACTACTCCAGACTTAGCTACCTTCTTTGCTGCAAACATAGCTCCTTTTCTTATACCTGACTTAGATATAAGCTTCAGTACGGTTGCTGCTGCTTTTAATAATGCTGCTGATCCAGATATAACTGCCATCTTCTTAACTTACTATATTATAGATGGACTTTACGACGTTCAAATCATAATTATTAACATCAGATGCAGAGAATGAACTTACACTCTTCTGATCAGCCGAAGCAGCACTTCCAGGAGGACTTTTTTGTTGAGGAACAATAGGAATAACTCTCACTCTAGTATTCCTAGATGAGGGAGATCCTGGTATACCCCTAGATCCACTAGATCCACCAACTCTTGCTCTACTTCCACCTACATGTCCTCCACCTCTCATTTTGGAAACTTTAACACCTCCTAATGTATCGGCAACAGGTTTATTAGTTCCGCCAGCTTCTTTATTCAATGCTAATAATTTATCAGCACCAATCATATCAACTGCCTTCTTACTCATCACAATTTCACCTGGTTGAGCTGCAACCAATTGAGTATCTGGTCCTAATCCACTAACACTTACTCCACTTTTACTATCAACTGATCCACCTTGAGCAGCGGAAATTTGACTTGCATCAACATTATTATTAACAGGACCACCACCCTTCATTCTTTGTACAATACCCCCACTCATGGCGGACTGAACTCCCTGAACCACTCCCTTATCCCCACCTCCTGATGGAGATGGTGAAGGTGTAGGAGTATCAGCTCCTCCTGATGGGGAAGGACCAACATCCATTGCTCCATCAGTAGGAACTTGTGCTAGTAACCTATCAAGTTCTTGAACCTGCTTCTCTAAATTAGCTTCAGTAGCACTAACACTTTCATCTAATTCACTTCCAATTTTGGAAGATTCCTCATCTAAGTTTATATCATTTTCTTCTGCACTTGCAGGTTGTGAATTCGCTCCTATCTCTCCACCACCTTGTGCCTTTTGTACTGGAAGTGGTTCTTGTTTGGGTTCTCCAGGAACTGGTATGGTAGGTATTTGAGGCATTTCAAATCTACCTATTTTCCAAGGTTCCAATGGTTGTTGCTTAAACCACCCAAGAACCTTGTTTATAGCACCAAATATTAAGCTAAAACCCTCATTAAGTCCCGAAATAAGCGCATTAATAGGCTCTAAAAGAGGTCCAAAAAGAACTTCTAAACACTGATTCAAATATCCTACAACACCATTTACCACCTCAATAATAGGTTTAAGAATCTTCTGAATATTTTGGAATAGATTAACTAATCCCAGGAGAGCTGCACCCATCAAAACATTCGTTACAAAACCACCAATCATATCAAAAAGACCTTTAGCAGGTTTAAGTGCCTTTAGTGCTTTATCTACAATCTTAGGTTTACCTTCTAATTCTGCTTCTCTTCTTTTTTTAGCACTCTTCTCCGCTATTATATCATCCTTTCTATCTTGTTTTTTATCTAACTTAGCTTCATCTTTAAAAGTATCCAGAATACTTTGCAAATGTCCTTCAATTTTAGTAAAACCAGGAACCAAAACTGATTTAAGTTTTTCTATCTCCTCAGACTTATCCCCATCTCCACTTATTTCTTCAGGAGAGACTTGAGAGCTTCTTCCCACTCTGGTAGATTTTTTCTTTCCTACTCCTGCTCCTTTCTTTCCATCAGATTTTCCATTAACAAAAGAAACTGCCTTCTGTTTTTTAACATTATTTCTTACTCTTATAACTTCTTTCTGTAGAATTTCAATTCTTCCATCACCAGGATCCAGAGAATTGATAGCATTCATGACTGCCTTCAAGTACTCCTCATCCGTGGAAATATTATCCACATCTACTCCTAAATCTAGGAGTATCTTAACTGGAGAAGTATTTTCAGCAGCACTAGTTACTGGCATTCGCTTTTTGCTTTTGTTCCTCTTCTTCGAGGTGTTGTTTTAATAATGCAACATAAACATCACGCTCCCAAGGCATCATGTTTTCAATCTCTGTTAACGAGTATTTATGGTACTGCATCAAAGCGAAATTAAGCTTAAAATAATTCTCTAGGTCCATATGGACCATGCCTACCCGAAAAAAGACGATAAGCCCTCCAGTACCACTTCACTCTTCTTCTTAGTCTTGGGATTAGTAATGTTAAGAGTATGAGATAACTTAGGCATAGTCTCAAAGAATTTTTCAACTTCTTTAAATTGAAGAGAATTCATCTGCTCTAAAAACTCATTCACTTCTTTCTTAGAACAATCTGCAGTTGCCCACACTTCCTCTTCACTATAGACTTTATCAATACAAGCACCAATCAATTCAAATGATTGTTCCACTTGATTCTCTTCATTAAAATCAAAATTACTCTTAATAAATTGTTCCAAAGAAGGATACTTCATCTCCATCATCAAATTATCATCAAGTTTAATATTCTTTTGATGCTCTTCATTCTCAATAACTTCAATCTCATCAAGATTGATCTTCACAGGAACCTGAGTTACTCCATCATCTGGGCAAATAATATTAACTTCTACTTCTTCTCCAACAGATTTACCTCGAATATTCAAAAACAAATATTCAATATCAAAAGTAGGGAGATTCTCTACTTTAATCCCTTTGGTAAGGATACATCCTTTAATAACAGATTTAATAGTAGTGGTTATTTGCTTACTATCTTCACTCTCTAGAGCAAGAACTAAAAGTTTTTCTTCTTTAACTAAAAAAGGTCTATATTTAATTTCCTGTTTAGTAGAAGGCAACACCAACTCGTAAGTCGGAGTCGCAATTTTTGGTAAAGGCATAATGTCCTAAAACAATTCAGTATGTTTATTTATCAACCAATTCCAGCAGTAGTCCCTGACAAATCATTAGCACCGACTCCAGGATCAGAAGATTCTATACTACTCACTGTTCTACCGCCCACTAACCTATCCACTCTATACAAACCATTAGACAAATTAACCACCCCAATTACAGTAGAACCTGTAGGAATGGGTGAAACATGTTCAGCCACAGCAGCAACTCTTTCTCTTACATATCTAACATAAGAAAAAGATACATTATATCTCATTACATCACTTTCAGCATAAGTGACTGGAGTACTATTAATACTAGTGGGAAAAGCATCTACAAAAGTATATTGTAATTGGTTATCTCTCAAATCCTTCTCAAACTTTGTGACGTAAATATTACTTTTATACTCTCTAGGATAACTCATTCTATACCCAATAGCAGTTGATTTATAATCCTGACGTACTCCATTTCTTCCCACACCTGAAATAAAATCTATCCATCCATCAAAAAATTCAATAACATTATACTTTTTATCAACATAAAAAGTCATATCTATAGACTCATCATATATTCTCCTATAAGCCATCTTTTCAGTAACACCCACATAATCAGCAGTTACATCATGAGTAGCTAAAGTTGTACCAGGTAAAGATGCCTCTGTACATAAAAATTCTATATCTCTCCCATCATTACCATAATCAAAAGCTCTTCCCTGTCGATTCATAAAATTCTGAACCCCGAAAGGAGGTTGAACCTTTACTCTATAAACCGAAGTTTGAGAGAACTTTAAAAATCTATTAACTATAGTAGAAGTATTTACTTTATTAGGACGTGGCCCAGCCATCTATAAATAAATTTGATTACTATTACTATGTAGGTGAAAAGTGGGAGAGTCTTACAAGAGTAAATACAAACCCCACAATCCCCAAAAATATAAAGGCAATCCCACCAATATTATTTGCAGAAGTAATTGGGAAAGAACTTTCTGCAAATACTGTGATCTCAATGAAAATGTAATAAATTGGGCTAGTGAAGAATTTAGCATTCGTTATATCTCTCCCATTGACAATAAAATTCACAGATATTATCCAGACTACCTAATTGAAGTGATTGAGGAGGGTAAAACTAAAAAATATATAATTGAAGTCAAGCCCAAAAAACAAACTACTCCACCTAAAATAAAATCTAGAGTAACTAAAAGTTACTTGTATGAAATGAGAACTTATGCTGTTAATCAAGCTAAATGGAAAGCAGCACAGGAATTCTGTAAAGATAATGGAATGCAATTCAAAATCATAACAGAAAAGGAACTGTATGGAACAAGAGGAATATCTAGAAGATCAAAGAAATAGATTAGAAAGAGACGTCAGCAACATTATTGCCTTAGATGATGCCGATGATAGAATGTTAGCGGTTACAGAAATATTAACAGAAACTGAAGTAATTCCAGACGTAGGAAGATATTATACCTTTATATACGCACCTAAAACACCTAGAATACGTTATGACCAATTTCCTCTTATTGCTTGTGTTCATATAGAAAAATGGGGATTTAGAGGATATAACTTCCACTGGCCAGCATTTAGAAATTATACATGGGAAGAAGTAGTAGGATATCTTCATACTGCCTATCCTCTTGAAATGCCTGACTTACGTTCTATTCCATATCAAAATTTCCAGATAAATAACTAAAAAGTAGATAATGGTACAATCACGATACCAAAACAGAGATATTAGCGGATGGACTCAACAATCCTCTGTAAATAGTCAGACATATGATTCTATTCGCACATATAGAAGAAATGTTGATCCTGGAATTGCTCGGTTAAGAATTCGTACCAATATAATCACAGGAAACTATTCTGTTTATTTGGTTGATGATGTAAATTCAAATACTGGAGATGCTCTATCTGATGATGACACAGAAATCTATAACTATAATGGATCTACTGACAGAAGGATTATAAATGATAGTGATCTATATGCACAATTTTTTACTGGAGGATCTCCTTATATAAGTCAAGGTAATGCTCTTAATCTAGGAACTAAACAAGATACTTTAGCTTTAGCATCCACCAATGCTACTTCTCCTATAACTCAAACCAGATTACAAAATCTTGGTGATTTAACAGGATATCAATCCCTATCCAATACAGGAGATCCACCACCAACTGATGATAATTCTTCTGATGGGGCTTATACCCTAGGAGCATTTCCAGCCATTGGAGCAGGATTTATGGGAACCAATCTAGGACTAGGGTTAGCTAGCATAATAGACACACCCACCAGAAATACTGTTGCTGCTGGCAGAGGTAATGTATACAGATATCCCCTTGAAATTCCAGAGTTAGGATATGATTTTATCAGAATTACTGCTTATGAATATGTGGCAGCAGGAGCAGGTGGTGGAGATTTAAGGTCAGCATCAAGACCAGGACAAAGTGCTGCACAAAGACTCTATACCAGTCCCCTGGAAACTATCATCCTTCCAATGCAACCCAACCTTTCAGAAACTAACGCTGTAGATTGGGGTGGTGATAAATTAAATGCTATCCAAGCAATGGGTGCTAGAGCAGCAATGGGCGCTATAGAAGGACTGGGTAGTCTTGATATGGGTAAACTGGGTCAAGTTGCTGGCGCAGCAATAAATGATATAAAAGATATGGTAGCAGATGAAGGTACTAAGAAATTTATTGCTGCTTACTTTGCAGGACAAGCAGTAGGTGCTAATGTTCAAGCAAGAGCCACAGGGACTGTAATTAATCCCAATTTAGAACTTTTATTCTCAGGTCCCCAATTAAGAACTTTCAACTTTAATTTCACCTTTACTCCTAGAAGTGCTCGTGAAGCAGAAGAAATTAAAAGAATCATCAAAACCTTCAAAAGAAATATGGCCCCTCAAAGGTCCTCTGAAGGACTCTTCTTAAAAACTCCTAGAATTTTTAAACTAGAGTACATATATAATGATACAGATAACCAACATCCATTCTTAAACAAATTCAAACCAATGGCTTTACGAAGCTTTGGAGTGAATTATACACCAGATGGAAGTTATGCTACTTACAAAGATAATGGTTCTGTCACCTCATATGCAGTTACAATGGCATTTGGTGAACTTGAGCCAATTTATGCAGATGAGATAGATGCTTCTTGGAACGACATGGGATTCTAACAAATGGCAAACCCTTATTTTTCAAATTTACCAAATTTTGACTATGTTAGTCGTTTTCCAGACGCCTTGATATCAGAATACGTTCAAGTAAAAAATCTTTTTAAAAGAGTAAAAATACCAGATGATATTTTTGGAGATATTACCAGATTTACCAAATATACCATTGAAGGAGATGAAAGACCAGATCAAGTTGCTTTCAAATTCTATGAAGATCAATATTTGGACTGGCTAATCCTTCTTTCCAATAATGTTATAAATTTTGAGCATGAATGGCCTCTAACTGAACAATCTTTTTATAATTATCTTATTTCCAAATATAAAACTGAAGCAGCTCTTAGTGAGGTTCATCACTATGAAACAGTGGAAGTCACCAATAGCAAAGGAATGGTAATAATCAAAAAAGGCATGGAAGTGCCAGAAGATTATTCTATGAAATATTATGATAATGGCATTTTATCCAATGCTACCAATATTACCACTGCGATCACTAATTATGAATATGAAGAGAAAATTCAAAATGGAAGAAGAAATATTTTTGTCTTAAAAAGTTATTATCTTACTTTAGCACTTAATAGTCTAGAAAAGATAATGCCATATAAACCAGGTAGTAGTCAATTTGTATCAGAAAACCTAGTGAAAGGCGATAATATTAGATTATACAGTTAACGAAAAAAGTAATAGGGTCAAAAAAAATGGGGAGATTTTTTCCCCCCGATTTTGGAATTAAAAGTTGAAATAATATATGAAGTCTAATTAACTTTCTGCTAACTTAGCAAAGTAACTCAAAGGATCATCATCTTCAGATGTTGTTTCATTCACAGCTTTAGATTCTTGATAAGAAGTCTCTAATTTCTTAAGAACTTCTTCCTCAGTTACTTTCTTCTTCTCAACTGCTGCATAGGAATCATAATCTGTCTCCTCTTGAGCAGGAGTAGGGCGATTGGTATTCCTATTACCAAGAACATAATCCAGACGCTTCTTCAGGTCATCATATGACTTGAATTGATCAGCAGCTACAAAAGCAGTAAGTGAATGCTGCTTCTTCCAAAGTGCTTCTAAAGCATCATCATCATCCAACAATGGACTTGGATTATCAAACTCAGACTTATCATAATTCCAGAAACCATCTTTCTTCTGGAGCTTTAACTTAAAGTTAGCACCAGCCCAGAAGTCAAAAGGATTGATTGGAGTTTCATCCTCAAATTCTGGTTGCATTGCTTCCATTACTTTGTCAAAGATTTTCTTACCAAACTTGTAGAGAAAAACTCCACCCTCATTCTGAGGATTGGCAGGATCTTTTACAACATAAATGTTTGCATAGAAAGATAACTTACGCTTTTGCTTTCGTACTGTATCTTTATCTTTTTCATTCCCACTATTCCACAATTCACGATTCAATTCTCCAATAGGATCCTTACCGCCAATGGTAGTGAGAGAATTCTCAATATACCATCCACCAGGACCTTGGAATGCATGCGAAAACAGCTTAACCCATGGCAAATCTTCTCCGTCAGGAGCAGGGAGGAATCTGATAACAGCATAACCGTTACCACTCTTATCCATTTCTGGTTTCCAGAGACGCTCATCAGCACCTCCACCAGTGTTATTCATCTTCTCAACTTCTTTTACCAGCTTACTGGTTAAAGAGCCCAAAGAGCTTTGTTTTTTAAGGTCGGAAAAACCCATTTGTATACCTCGTATTAGTTGTATTTGGCTTGTGTGTACCCAATTATAATAACACTTAAGTCAAGACTCGTCAATGGACTTTCTCATATTTTCAACAACATTACTGATGTTGGCAAACATACGTCCTAAATCAGCATTAGGAGGAAATCCCATTTGTGCAGCAGATTTAATAATATTATCTTTCATTAATTTTGCTTGAGGATCATCAGATAAACTCAATCTAGCATAAAGAACTTGTTGTTTTTTCAACAAAGTTTCAAGAAGTTCAACATGTTCTAACTTTTCAGTCTTACCCATGTGAGCGAAAGCAAAAACTTTAGAGTAGACTGCTTCCTGCAATCTAGTAATTTCTTTCATCTCTTCTTGAACGATCTCTGACTCAAAGAAGCTCATAATCCTGCTGCCTGCTTAAGAATCTTTTTATAACGTGGTACATCTATATTTAGGAAAGGAGTATATTTTTTTATTTTTAAACTGATGGTTTCCCACACTGGATCAATTAATTTTTTATCAAAATCCTTCCTATATTCAAATATTCTATCACAAATTACCATAGTTTCAAGGGAGGTATCCCCACCAAGATGACTCTTTAAAATAAGGGGATGCCCAGATGAACAATCAAAAACTTCATCCACTTTTTTATTCTCCAACAGAGAATCAATCTCATCTTTAAAGATGTAAGAAAGAGACTGAACCTTCTTCTTCCATTCAGTATATCTTCCCTCTCCTTCTTTAATCATCTCACCAATCCACATAGTTCCTGGATCAGTAGAGTATATAAAATTTGATACAAAAAATTCTTCTACTTCTTTATCTTTCTTCTGTCTTGCAATCTTCTCAAACCAAAACCTATCCTTCCTTTTATAAAAGGCTTGAACAGTTGCTCTGGTCTTACCACGATACTTTATGTAATCATAATGCTCCTTGGTAAAGTGATTCTTGAGAGACAAATAGCAACGGTAAGCATCAAAGGGCATCATTTAATTAATGTAGTATTAGAAGTAAGATAGTGAGAATTAATTGATCCCTCATTATCTGGAATAGCAGTAATATTTCCTGCCAAAACAATTCTACCATCACATTTATTTTTTGGCACATGATGCCAAATATCTCCTCCTTTAAGAATAAGTTTCCCCTCTTCAGCTCTGATTCTGCGGCCACTAGTAGTTAAAACTAAAGGAGAAGATCCTTTAGGAGCTTTAACAAAATAAACAAAAGCATAACTGAAGGGATGATGGGTATGCATTTGAGTCTCATCTCCTTTATTATATTCTACCAACCAACATCCACTTAAAGCAAACCTACACCCCTCTCTACCTTCCAATAAAGATAAAATCCACGCAGTTATTATAGAAATCCCACGATTTCTCACTCCCTCATCTTCACTAAGTATACTCTTATTAATAACTTTATAAGCAGCTTGATGTCCAATCTCAACTAATAATTTTTCTTTAACCTCTAATTCTTCTAAATTAGATGGCCAATACTGCTCCTTCCTCATCTCTGGTTTTTTGCATCAACGGAATCCTCGCTAGGACTTACCCCTCTTTCTGAGATATTAAATGCTAGAGTAATTCTTTCTTTATTAACTGTCTGTGGTTCTACATGATGAAGAACCTGGGAAGGGAACATCACCATCGTTCCATCCAATCCTTCATATGCAAATCCATACTCATCAAATATAGTAGGATGTGTATGATTCTTATAGTATATCACACCTGAAAGAAATCCTGCATGATTATGTGTGGGATTATCATCTCCTTGATATGCAAAGTTAGTCCAGATATCATACCCATCAAAATGTCCTTCCCACTTTCTTAGTTTAAATAAGCGATTATGTTTTCCCATTCCCCAATACTTTGCACTCAATCTCAACACCCATGCCAACCAAAAAGATTGATCAATTAAATGAGGAGAGATAGAACACTGATATGAATTATGTTTCTTACCATCCAGAGCAACATACCCTACATTCTCATGAGCTTTCAAGTCTGCTAATGAACTATTCTTAAACTTCTTACTTTCCTTTATCCATACATCCAGTTCCTTCATAATCTGTGGAGGAATCTTTGTTACCATTACAGGACAACCATCCCGTAACCTTTTCATTTCTAAAACATCAGAGGGGAAGTTTAGCATGAGAAGTCCTCTTCAATAAATTTAATTCCATAGCTTCCCCTTTAATTTTTTCCTTTAAAGGTTTAGATATTAATTTAGGCACAGATTCTATATCAATATTATTCTTTTCGCAAAAATGAATTATTGCATCAATATATTTCATATCCTTATTCTCTAGAGCAATCGACTCTATCTCATCTACAAATTTACGAGAACAATAAAATTTATTTTCAAGTAACTCATTAAAGTCGTTGGTTTCAGAACTAGGCATACTCTTCCAATTTAAATTCAACAAACTCTCCAATATATTCGGAGAGTAGGTTGATGTACTTTCTCTTGTTGTATTCTTCATAAACTACGCATTCTCCATTTTCACAAGACATAATAATGACAAATTTCTTTACCATTATACCAGTCATTTCATATAACATGCAAGCATATGCTGCACACTGTACAAAATAATGATCAATCCACTTCCTAGGTTTAGGTTTTTTACTAGTCTTAAAATCAATTACAGAAAGCTCACTAGCATGTTCAGCAATACAATCAACAGTTCCTGCTATACCCAACTCCAAACTATACAAAGAACTTTCGAGAGCATGAATGTTATCAATCTTACTAAGTTCATCCTTAGCAAGTAAAAACATAAACTCCGAAAGAGGTTGAACACTTCCTGGTTTAAACTGTTTATTATCTAAATGATTTTCAGTCAGAGTATGAAAATCAGTACCTCTACTAGTGGCTTTTCTTGTGATCTTATCTGCTTCTTCTGTTCCTACTCTTCTCCTCCAATCAATAAAAATCTGACGATTAATATGACTAATGATAGAAGTAATAGAAACAAGTTTCTGATTACCTTCAGGAGTTTGATAATATCTCACACCATCAATAGTTTCTCTCTCTAATTGAGGGAGATCAAGATCAACATGATTAAACATTACATTTCTACACCCAATTGAAGTTTGGAAATAATGTACTCTTTAACAAGACCACTTCTACAGATATCCTCTGCATTAAACTCTATTGTATCAAAGGAAGGCATATTTTGCAAGATTTTCATGAAGTCAACTATCCCATTCCTCTCATTTGTCTTAGTTAAATCAGTCTGTGTTGCATCTCCACAGAACATAATCTTAGAATTCTCACCTACCCTAGTAATAATAGAATCTAATTCATGAAAATTTAAATTCTGAAACTCATCAACTATCAAAATAGAATTGTCAAAAGTAGTTCCCCTAATGAAGGATGTACTCCAGAAATCAATTGTCCCTTGAGTTTTAAGATTACCATAAAGCATATCAAAAGAAGCATCATCAGGCATCTCAAACATATATTTCACCATATGTTTGTAAGGGATTTGATAAAGGGAAGACTTATCTTCATGATCACCAGGAAGGAAACCAATTTCCCTAGTAGCAACAAGAGACCTAACTATATAAATTTTTTCATAAGGAGTTTTGGTATCCAGAACATTCATCAAAGCATTATAAAGAGTGATGAATGTCTTACCAGTACCAGCACACCCATAGGCGACCAAGTTCTGTCCCTCAGCATACTTCTGGAAGAATTGTTCTTGACCAGGAGTAAGAGGTTCAATCTTTTTGATATAGTCTAGATTGATAGGTTTCTTTCTTTTCATGACTCGGTTACTCATACCGAATGGAACGGGACTAGTGCTCCCTATACCTGATTTTACACTGTTAGATGACTTTTTCCTTGGCATAAAAAATTAAAGAATTGGTTTTACTACAGCGCCTGGGGCTTTGGATGCTTTACGGAGAACATCATTCCATCCAGGATTTTTCTGGACTAATTTGTTCTGCCACTCTCCAACTTCTCCAATACCAGCGCAGCCTTGAGACCAATCTTTATCCCATTCAGGATTATCTTTTCTCCACTCATCATATGCTAACATTGACATAGAGAGTTCTTTAGTTTGACGAGTTTCTTTGTGAATAACAGGATAGGTAGGCATACAATTCTGAATAATGAGTAAATTTATTTATAACCACATTGCTGATGCAATGGTAGGGAACTGTTCAGAGAAAATACTTTTACATTCATTAGCAATTTCCTTATGCTCCTTTTGGGTTCCATGTCCACTTCTTAGTTCAATATAATGAAGCCAAGAACGAACAGTACCACTCATATAAAGTCTAGTAGGAGTAGCAAGAGGAAGTACAAATCTTGCGCACTCCTTTGCTACTCCTTCTTCTAACATCTGTTCGTACAATGAATAAGCAGAAGTAAAAAGGGTTCTCATCTGCCTATTAAGTTTGTCCACTACCTTAGGATCTAAATCATCAATGGAATTCTGACGATTCTTATCATCCTGTCTTCTTAATTCAGGTAAAGAGACATTCCCCAAAGCAGTACTCTCTGCATATCTCTGAGAGAATTCTTGATAAGTAAAACTTCTATGACGTAATATCTGAGCTGCTAATCCTCTAGTAGTTTCAATTTCTAGAGTCATGAATGCTTGCTCAAAAATGGACCAATGCTGATGCTTGATACAGTACTTGAGTAATCCTGCTATAGATTCGTTAGTTTGATTGTTAGGATTACTTACTCTTGCACAGTATGCTATATGTTTCTCTGCATCAGGGGTCACTGTGATTAGACTGACCTTCATTCTTTCTAACCTTCTTTCTTAGTTTGCGTTGTTGCTTTATTAATCTAGCGTATGCCTGCTCGCCTTCTGTAAAAATGCTGGGGTGCTTAATGATGTATTTGATTGCTTTCTTGGTTTTCATTCTGCACGTAATAAGCCTTGAAATAAGCAACTAGACCGGAAGTGGTAGATTGTTTGCTACACCACTCATCGGCACACTCGTAAATGTCCTGAGTTGAATAGGTTGCTTCCTCAATATTTATATTTCCGTAATTTTTTAGAAGTATACCCAGACATTCTGCCCTTAACTGCAGTTTCTTTTCAGAATATTCACTATCCATCATCATCCTCAAAGACTTCATCATAATCTAACACAGGAGCTTGATATTGGGAATCCCTGTAAGCATTTGCATCAGAATAGACTTCAGATTCTAATGCATCTACCAACAATCTGAGATTTCTCACAATCATCTTTATCTTTTCCTTTTCCATTACTTCTTAAAGTACTTATTAATAACTTCTACTTGATCATGATACCTTGCAATCTTATCCAATTCATCTCCAATAGCAGCAGTAATATCTGAATGCTCACCAATACCTACAGGATTAGTAAAATAAACTTCTACATTTGCCTTGTGCTTTTCAATTTCTCCTTGAGCATGTGCCAAGAGAGCTCTGATTA
>VTLG01007957.1_pt1 | contig 20989 bp, 19 predicted proteins | sample 4694571 | NCBI WGS metagenome assembly VTLG01 (sample SAMN12604809, study PRJNA352737) | marine metagenome | biome: ENVO:00000447; feature: ENVO:00000209|ENVO:00000569|ENVO:01000036; material: ENVO:00002151; isolation source: viral sequences binned using virsorter ... | reverse complement strand
CACGATTGATGCCACGATTGATGCCACGATTAATCGTGGCAAGCAAAGGCCCCAAAGGACAAGGGGTTTGAGGTGTGTGCCACGATTGCCACGATTAATATCTCTATCAAAACGTTTTTTTTTTTTTCGGCGAGCGGACTATCTCCGGCCCCCAATACCACCCCCAATCGTGGCAATCGTGGCAAGCCTCTGGGACGAAGGTTGTCAATGCGAAGGCAGAAGGCCAAAAAAGAAAAGTCGAAAGGTGTGTGGAATGCGGCTCGCTTCCAGGGTTCAGCATCGGAGGTCTGAATACCCTATGGGAATATGCAAAGAATAAAAAGTTCGCGTTCTTTTTCTTTTTTCGCGAATACTAGTACCCCCAAGAAGCGCTCCGCGCCTCGGAATACGATGGGACCCGAAGAGCTAGCATATGCGCTGGAAATATTACTATTGACAATCCCCCCTTGACAAAGTAAGTGTTTCATGTTTCAATCTACTCATGTCACTTACTACTGAACGACAGACCTATATCCTGCGTTTAAGAAGGAATGGTCATTCGGTGTCTGCCATAGCGGACATGTTGGATACTAAATCTTCCACAGTAAAGAATACTTTATCCAGTGCGTATAAAAAACTTCATCAAGAGCATGAAGCATTAGAAGCCCGTACTCTGGAGTTGGAGCGGCTAGATGAAGTACAAGCTTCTTATTATGAAGTAGCGCTAGATGGTGACCCAAAGGCTGCGGAAGTGGTATTCAAGGCTATGGACCGCAGGGCAAAACTGTTGGGGTTGGACGCTCCGGAACAGAAGAAAGTGGAGACATCCTTCGCAATTAAATGGATGGATGACGAGGATGAATCTTTAATTATTGATGCCAACTTGATAGAGGAGAAAAAGAATGGCAAAAGCACCAGCTAGAAAGAAAGCAGTTAAAAGGAAACGTGCTCATAATTCGGATGGTTCGTTTAAATCTGATAATCCTGCAACACCGGACGTGAATGAGGCATTTGTTCCGGAAGAGGTTCCTATCACACAAAGGGAGGCTCAGAGAACTGTGGGGTTGCGCCGTCTTGGGGGCAAATTAGTGGGTTGAGGGTATCCGTATCGGACGTCATAACAGACAGTGAAGCAGAAAGTTTACGGTCTGATCCTATTTATTTATCATTTGAGGACCCGCGTCTATGTCGTATACTTGAATTGGTTCGCAGTACCTGTGACGCATCTACGGATGGCCCCGCATATGTTAGGGTGGAAAATAAAAAAGAAGGCCATCCATGGCATACTGATACCGGAAATAAGGGGCATATGTCTTGGTGCAGATATTCCGCTAAACTCCTCCTTGACCCCGAATCTAATTTTACTGGAGGAGGATTTTACTTCAAAGACGAACCAGATACCCCAATATTCGGATATAAGCAATTATGGATTTATGACCCTAGACCGGAGAATACGCACTTTATCGCAAGTCACAAGGGACATCGGAGCGTGTTGTTGATGTTTTTATCATGAAACAGATACTAATACCTTATAAACCCCGTCCTATACAAAAAGACCTACATAGTAATATGTCTAGATTTTCCGTAGTTGTCTGCCACAGAAGATTTGGCAAAACGGTTATGGCAGTAAATAAATTAATCAAGGATTTGGTATATGCAAAGCAAAAAGGTTTACCCCGACCACGTGCGGTATATGTGGCTCCCTTATATAGACAAGCAAAGCAGATCGCATGGGACTACGCCAAATTTTATTGTGAAAAACTTCCAGGGTTTAAACCTAATGAATCCGAATTAAGAATAGATTTTTTAGAAGACTGCCGTTTGTTTTTTATTGGAGCTGATAATCCGGACAGTATTCGAGGTATATATGCTGATTCAGCTGTGTTGGACGAGTATGCGCAAATGAATCCCAAAATGTGGTCTGAAGTATTACGTCCAGCTCTTACGGACCGTAAGGGTACGGCTATGTTTATAGGAACCCCTAAAGGTAAGAATGTATTTTGGGAATTATATAATTATGCCAAAGATTCTGAAAGCCTAGATTGGTCGTCTCATTTATTTAAAGCTAGTGAAACTAATTATGTGGATGAAGGAGAACTACTAGCGGCAAAAAATGATATGACAGAGGAAGAGTACGCACAGGAGTATGAATGTTCCTGGGAAGCAGCAATTAAAGGTGCGTATTATGGTAAGATTATGGAGGACATCACACAGAAAGGGCATATTATGTCGGTCCCTTGGGAACCAACTAATCTTGTACACACGGCGTGGGATTTGGGTATAGACGACAGCACGGCTATATGGTTTTACCAACAGTCTGATAGGGAAATATGGATTGTTAATTACTACGAGAACAGTGGCGCAGGTTTGGACCACTATGTTAAAAAGTTGAAAGAACTTAATTATGTATACGGGAATCACTACTTACCGCATGATATACAAGTCAAAGAATTGTCCTCAGGGCGTTCTAGACTTGAGATGCTCCGTGGGTTGGGGATCAATGGGAGGGTTGTCCGGAAAATTCCGGTTGACGACGGCATCAATGCTGTCCGGACAATTCTTCCTAGATGCTATTTTGATGAATCCAGTTGCCAACGAGGTATAGAGGCTCTCAGACAGTATAAAGTGGAGTTTAATGAAAAAACTCAGGCCTTTAGACAAAGGCCCCACCATGATTGGACCAGCCATGCGGCGGATGCATTCCGATATCTGGCGGTATCTTTACAGGAAGATCAGTATGAAAACAGACAGACCCGTGCTATATCGGACTATGACCCCATGGACCCTTATGGAGAGTACAATAAACAACAAGAACGGGCAGAAGGAACTAGGTGGTTTCCTTGGTAATTAGAGAACTACAGCCTGGAGACGAAATACCTTTAATACAATTGGGACGTGAGATGTGGGAAGAATCGGAGAATTTTAGTAGACACCCCCTTAATGAAGAAAAATTAAAACAATTAGCTATGGTCGTGCATACGTCTGATTTTTTATCCTGTTTTGTGGCAGACAGTGATGTTGGGCCACAAGGAATATGGGTAGGATGTGTGCAGCCTTTATGGTATTCAGATGACCTATCGATAAATGACATAGTATTTTATGTTAGAAAAAAGTATCGGGGGTCATCTGCAGCTTTAAGGTTGTTAAAGGCTGCAGAAAATTGGGGTGTAAATAGGGGGGCTACAGAGATTAATATAGGTCTTAGTTCAGGCATTGACACGGAAAAAACTATGTGTTTTTTTAACAAATTATTATATGTGCATACTGCGGCCCAAATGACCAAGGAGATTAATAATGTGCTTTAGCCAGCCTTCTACTCCTCCACCTCCTCCTCCGCCTCCTCCCCCCATGGTAGATGATTCTGCAGTTAAAACTGCTAGAGCTAATGAGCGTAAACGCAGGTTGGCAGCAGCAGGTAGGTCGTCTACTCTTCTTACAGGTGGCGCAGGTCTTACGGAAGATGCCCCCGTACAGAAAAAAACATTAGGGGCATAAAGAATGATATGCCAAGCAAAAATTTGCCTTTAAAAAAAGGGTCCTCTAGAAAATCTGTTAGTTCTAATATTAGAACTTTACTTACTGATGGGTATCCTCAAAAGCAAGCCGTTGCTATTGCTATGAGAAAAGCTGGCAAATCCAAAAAATCTAAGGGGTATTAGTTATGCCTATGGACGCTAAACAAAATATGCAACGCCAGAGGCGTATGGCTGGCGACCGTGAATCCTGGGACACACACTGGCAGGAAGTTTCTGAGCTTGTGTTGCCTAGACGATCCGATTTTGTGGGCGCACGCGCCAAGGGGGATAAGCGGGGTCTAAAAGCTGTAGATTCTTCTGCCATTATAGCTAATGAACTTCTTAGTGCGGGTTTACATGGAATGCTTACTAATCCTGCGTCTAAATGGTTTGCACTAAGAGTATCTGATCCTAGAATGATGGAGGCCCGTGGGGTAAAGCTGTGGTTAGAAGAGGTTGAACGGCTTATATTTTCAGAGTTGCACGCTGCCGCATCCGGGTTTACTTCACATATGCACGAATTATATTTAGACCTTACAGCATTCGGTACAGCTGTGATGTTTATAGGCACGGACGATTTGGGGGATGTTACTTTCTCCACTCGTCATTTAAAAGAATGTTTTTTATCAGAGGACCCTTATGGCCTTGTAGATACTGTATACAGAAAATTTGATTATACAGTACGGCAGATCAAACACCGTTGGCCAGATACTCATGGGGAAAGAATCCAAAAATTGTGGGATTCTGAAAAATATGATGATAAATTTGATATATTACACGCAGTATATCCACGTAAAGAACGCGATCCTAAGCTTAGAACTACTGAAAATCTCCCCGTAGCCTCAGTATATGTCTTGTGTAAAGACGAAATAGTTCTTTCTGAGGGGGGCTTTGAAGAAATGCCATATATGACCCCGCGTTGGTCGAAAGTTGCGGGGGAGATATATGGAAGAGGGCCTGGGCTTAACAGTCTCCCTGATATCAAAATGTTGCAAGAAATGGCTAAGACCATTATCAAATCTGCACAGAAGATAGTAGATCCACCTTTACAAGCTGAAGATGATAGTGTCTTAGGCCCTGTCCGTACTGTTCCAGGTGGGTTAAATTTCCGCCGCCCAGGTTCTGATTATGTACGCCCATTAGAAACTAGGGCTAATATACCTATTGGTTTAGAAATGATGCAAGATCTTAGAAATAGGATTAGAGAGGGCTTTTATATAGACCAATTACAGCTGCATCAAGGACCTCAAATGACAGCTACCGAAGTATTGCAAAGAACAGAAGAAAAACTTAGGTTGCTTGGCCCTGTTCTTGGAAGGCTTCAATCTGAATTACTCTCACCCTTAGTAAGTAGAGTATTTGGTATATTAACAAGGTCTAATAAGTTGCCTTTACCTCCCCCTGAGTTAGAAGACATGGAGTATCAAGTAGAATATGTGTCCCCACTGGCACGTGCTCAAAGGCAAGTAGAGGCTAATGGTTTGATGCGAGTATTTGAAATAGGTAACCCGGTATTTACTGTTGATCCTAGTACCGCTTCTGTATTAAATGGGCCAGATGTTGTACGTTGGCTTGGTGATTTGTTTGGCGTACCTTCATCATTATTTAAATCTGAAGAAGAGATGCAAGCTATGCTAGAAGCCCAGCAACAACAACAACAGATGGCGCAAATGATGCAGATGGCGGAAATGGCAGATTCTGGGGCTGGGGCTGTACAAAAGTTGGCCGGAGCTTCTAATGCCGTTACCCCTCAATAAAGTCAAGCAGTTAAAGAACGATTATAGTATAATCTTTAACTCGCCCGAAGGAAGACGAGTCCTTCACGATCTACTCAAGAATACTCATATTCTTGAGCCGACCTTCAACACAGACCCACTACAAATGGCGTTTAATGAAGGGGCAAGAAACGAAGCACTTCGTATCCTGTCAATCCTACAATTTAAACCCGAAGATTTTGTGCAAATCGCACAGGAGGTAAATGATGAGTGAAGAGTCCGTTGAAGTAGTTGAAGAATCTCAACCAGCCCCAGCCCCAGAAGTAGAAACTACCCTCACTACTGACGATGATTGGAAGAGTGCTCTACCCGATGATATACGGGATAACCCAAATTTTGCTAAATATACATCCATGGAGAGTTTTGCCAAGGGTCATCTTAATGCTGTGTCTATGTTGGGTAAAGAGCCTGAGTTAAAAGTACCAGATAATGACGATGACCGCAATGAGTTTTTTAACAAATTAGGTCGTCCGGAGGAGGCTAATGGGTATAATTTCAACGAGTATGAAGCTCCTGAGGATTTGAAAGAATACATTAGTGGTAGGGAGGAATCTTTCAAAGAAACAGCCCATAAGATTGGTTTAACGACGGATCAAGCTTCTGAATTACATAAATGGTACATGGAAGGTAATATGGATAATGCTAAATCCATGGAAGAAAATCGCAATCAACTTCAGCAAGAAGGGTTCAATACTCTAAAGGTTGAATGGGGGGAGGCATATGATAAAAATATAAATATGTCTCAATTGGCTCTAGGCGAATTTGCGGATGCTGAATTTGTAAAGTATCTAGAGGATACGGGGTTAGGCGATCATCCTTCTATGATAAAAGCTTTTCATAGTATTGCTGAAGGTATGGTAGGGGAAGGTAAATTAGAGGCTAGTATTGATTCCTCTCAAACTCCAGCAGCTATTGATTCTAAAATTGCGGAAATTATGGCTAATCCTAACTATTGGGACGAAGATAGTCTTGAACGCCCAACTCTGGTGCGTGAAGTACAGGGTCTATTAGAGCGTAAACATCCAGAAGAGGCACGAACTTGACAGCCATTGCCTTTTAATGTTTTAATACGAATAGGCGTTACATTAGATACCGGTCCCGCCGCCTAAGTAGCGTATCGCCCGTCAAAAAGGCCGGAGTTTCCGATACCCTTTAAGATAGGTTTTGGAATCCACTTTTGAAAAGGATGGTGCGATATGAGCACTCAAATTACTACAGCATTTGTAGAACAGTATTCTGCAAATGTTCAGCACCTTGCGCAGCAGAAAGGTTCTAGGTTGCGTAGTGCAGTCGTCAACGAAACCGTTGTCGGTAAAAACGCGTTCTTTGAGCAAATCGGTAAAACGGCAGCGCGACAAAGAACTAGTAGGCATTCAGATACTCCCAGAATGGACACTCCCCATGCAAGGCGGAGGGTTTCTCTGACGGATTATGATTGGGCAGACCTTATTGATAATGAGGACCGCGTAAGAATGCTTATTGACCCTACTTCTCCGTACGCTCAGGCAGCGGCGAATGCTATGGGACGGGCAATCGATGAAGCCATCGTTGCGGCGGCTGATGGTACAGCTTATACCGGAGTTGATGGATCGACCAGCACTTCTTATACGGCTGGAAATACTATTGACGTTCAAGTTGGTGTTAGCCCAGCAGCTGACACTGGTTTAAACGTGGGTAAGCTCCGTGCGGCAAAACAGGTTCTTGATGCTAATGAGGCGGATGATGAAGATCGTTACATGATCATCAATGCCAAACAACTCCAGAATTTGTTGGGTGAAACGGAAACTACTTCTAGTGACTTTGCCTCAGTAAAGGCTCTCGTTAATGGTGAAATTGATTCCTTCTTGGGCTTTCGATTTATCCGTACAGAGCTTATTGGCACGGACAGTAACAGCGATCATAAAGTGCTGTACTTTCAGAAGAAAGGCATACTTTTAGGCGTTGGTCAAAATCCTCAGGCTAAAATTTCAGAGCGTGATGATAAGAACTATGCCACCCAAGTTTTCTATTCCATGGCTATCGGGTCTACCCGCATGCAGGAAGAGTTGGTTGGTTATATTGAATGTGACCCAACCTAAGGAGGGCTTAAAATGGGTACTAAAAACACTGATCTGGTCACAAATTTTGAGGCCACTCCTCCTGTTCTAAACGATGCTGCCGAACTTCATGGCCGTGTTCGTATAGCTCAGGGAACTGTAGCTCTTGCGGCAGGGGATAGCGATGACGATGATATTGTTATGCTGGCTCCTATCCCGTCAAACGCAACAGTCCCGCATATTTTTATCGGAACTGACACGTTTGGTGGAAGTTGCACGTTTAACGTCGGCATCTACACTACCGCTGGCGTAGTCAAAGACGAAGACGTTTTCGCCACCGCAGTTGCTGATGCTGCTGCGCTTGCTGATGTTCGTCACGAAGTGGCTGACATTAACACTTGTGGTCAGAAGATGTATACATTGGCTGGTGACTCTACTGATCCAGGCGGTTTCTACTATATTGCTGCTACTATGTCAGCAGCTGGTGGAACCGGTGGTGATATGAGTTTTATCATCCATTATCTCGTTGACTAAGGCTACCGGAATTGGGGAGGGTTTATCCCTCCCCTCTTCTTTTGGAGATTAAGTATGGCTTCAGAAGTTGGAATCTGTAATTTAGCTCTTACTAAAATTGGCGAAGATCAAATAATTTCACTCACAGAAAACAGTAAGGCTGGTCGTCTTTGTAATTTACATTATCAACCCACTAGAGATGCTGTTTTACGAAGTCATATATGGAATTTTGCAATAAAAAGAGTAGAGTTGGCTCTTAGTACCACAACTCCTTCATATGATTTTGCGTATCAATTTGCTTTACCCTCTGATTATATTCGCATTTTAGAGACTAATCTTACTACTACAGCTGAGTGGAAAATTGAGAGTGGGCATTTATTGGCTGATAGTGATTCCGTAAAAGTAAGATATCTTGCAAGAATCACTAATCCCAACGAGTTTGATGCATTATTTATAGAAGCTTTTTCAGCTAGACTTGCAGCTGAATTAACTATACCCTTAGCGGATAGCCCACCTCTGGCAAAAATAATGTTTGATCTTTATTCTAGTAAAGTTGCGGAAGCTAGAACTATGGACGCTGTAGAAGGAACACCAGACAATATTGAAGCAGATGCTTGGTTAAATGCTAGAGTTGGTCTTGTTACAGCGTCATGACCCGAGCTACATATATTCAAACAAACTTTACTTCTGGAGAGGTATCCCCTGTATTAGCTGCCCGTGTTGATGTTACTAAATACGCTAATGCCTGTAAAACACTTGAAAATATGATAGTAATTCCTCAAGGGGGGGCTACTAGACGCGGGGGCACAAAATTCATATCAGAGGGTAAAACTAATACTAAAAAAGTACGTTTATATCCTTTTGAATTTTCAGTAACTCAAGCGTATATATTAGAATTTGGTGATCAGTATATTAGATTTTATAAAGATCAGGGCCAGATACAGGAATCTACAAAAGCTATCAGTGCCGCTACTCAGGCTAACCCTTGCGTAGTAACGGCTAATTCTCACGGATATAACAATGGTGAAGAAGTATACATATCCGGTGTTGTTGGGATGACTGAATTAAATGGCAAGCACTATAAAGTAGCTGATAAAACTACTAATACTTTTGAATTGCAAAATATGTTATCCTCTGATATAAACAGTTCAGGGTTTACCGCATATTCTTCTGGAGGTACAGCAGCTAGGGTCTATACTATTACTTCTCCTTATTTAGAAGCTGAATTATATGAACTACAGTTTACTCAATCTGCGGACATATTGTATATATCCCATAAAAATCATGAACCAAGAACTTTATCTCGTACAGGGCATACTAGTTGGACACTAGCTGAATATGAATTATTATCCGGCCCCATGTTGTCAGTAAATACAACTGGCACTACATTAACCCCCTCTGGAACTTCTGGAAGTGTAAACATAACTGCTTCAGCAACTACGGGTATTAATGGGGGGTCTGGTTTTATTGCAAGTGACGTAGACAGAATTATTCAAATAAAACAGGGGTCTACTACGTCTCATGCAAAAATAAATTCTATTACTAGCACTACAATAGTTGCTTGTACAACACAATCTGATTTTGCGGACACTTCGTCTGTTACTACTTGGGCATTAGGGTATTTTTATACTGATAATTGGCCTTCTTGTGTAGCGTTTTATGAGCAAAGGTTAGTGTGGGCTGGGCCTCCGGAGTACCCACAGCTGATGGCTTTTAGCGTATCTGGGGATTATACCAATCATTTAGCGGGTTCATCTGCTGATGATGCTATGGTATATACAATTGCCACAGACCAAGTAAATGCAATTCGTTGGATGAATCCAGGGCCTGTATTGTCTGTTGGAACTGCTGGTGGGGAGTTTATAGTATCTGCTTCTGCTGAAGATGAAGCCCTTACTCCTACTAATGTTCGTGTTGTGAGACACACTACTTATGGCAGTGCCAATATGGCAGCTCTCCGTGTTTCTAATGTAATATTGTTTTTGCAACGGGCTAAACGTAAAATACGAGAATTTGTTTATAAATTTGAAACTGATACGTATGTCGCTCCGGATTTGACGTTATTATCGGATCATATTACAAAAACGGGTGTAATCCAAATAGACTATCAACAAGAGCCAAACTCTATCTTGTGGTGTGTTTTAACTGACGGTACTCTATTAGGTATGACATATCAAAGAGATCAAGAAGTTATATCATGGCATAGACATATAGTTGGTGGTGTATCTGACACGGCTGGTACTCAAGCTCAAGTTGAATCGGTGGCAGTAGTGCCCGGAACGGCTGATGATGGGGCTGGGATTGATGAAATTTATATAGCAGTTAAAAGATACGTAAATTCGGCTGAACGTAGACATATTGAACGAATCACTCCAGGGCTTGAACTTACTAATACACAAGAAGAAGCTTTTTTTATAGATGGGGGGTTATCTTTAAACACTCCAGTAACTATAACGGGCGCTACGGCTGCTGACCCAGTAGTGATAACAGCAAGTTCCCATGGGTTTAGTGACGGCGATGTTGTGAAATTACGTGATATTAAGGGAATGACAGAGGTTAATGGGCGTAGTTTTATAGTTGCGAGTAAAGCCACTAATTCTTTTTCTCTAGTGCCCTATTCAAGCCCCCTACCAGCTAGTATTACAGCTATTACTCAGGCTAATCCTGCAGTGGTAACTGCTGCGTCTCATGGATTGTCTAATTCCGATAAAATATATTTGTCTGATGCGGCTGGAATGACTCAAGTTAATGGACTAGTGTTTACAGTTGCAAACAAAACCGACAACACATTTCAATTATCGGGTATTGATAGTTCTGGATACGGAGCGTATACGTCTGGTGGATATATACGCCATGTAGAAAATGGAACAACTTATACTGCTTATGTGTCTGGGGGAGTAGCTAGAGTAGAGACTACATCTATTACGGGACTAGATCATTTAGAGGGACAATCTGTAAGTATTCTTGGGGATGGGGCAGTGCAGCCTTCTAAAACTGTATCTAGTGGGGCAATAACTTTATCTACGGCAGCAAGTATTGTTCATGTTGGTCTTCCCTATACGTCTAAGTTGGTTACTTTAAATATTGAAGCTGGTAGTCAGGATGGTACAGCCCAATCTAAAACTAAACGAATTCATGAACTTACAGTAAGACTTTATAGGTCCTTAGGTATGTCAGCAGGTCCAGAGGGGAGCACGTTAGATATTGTTCCTTTTAGGGATAGTTCTGACTCTATGGATGTTGCTACCTCTTTGTTTACGGGGGATAAACGTTTACCATATCCAAAGGGATATGAAACTAGTGTAAATGTAGAAATACAGCAGACGGACCCACTGCCCCAGACTGTTTTGGCATTAATAACTAAACTCCATACGAATAATTAGGTGATATTATGTGTTTAGGACCAGAAGTGGCCATGGCTTTATCCCTCGCAGGATCTGCTTTTTCAGCGTATGGATCAATTCAACAGGGCAAAGCGGCGAAAAAAGCAGCAGAGTATAATGCAGCTGTTCAACGCAATCAAGCGATAGCGGCTAGACAAAAGGCTGAATTTGATGCGGACCGACAACGACAGGTGGCTGCGGCCCAAAGAGCACAAGCGCGTGCTGGTTTTGCTAAAGGTGGTGTGGTCATGGAAGGTACACCTTTATTGGTGCTTGAAAGTTCAGCAGAACAGGCAGAACTAGATGCTCAGGCTATACTATATGGTGGCGATGTACAGGCTACGGGGTATGAAGCTCAAGCGGGGTTGTCTGAATTAGAGGGTAAGTCTGCTCAACAGGCGGGGTATATTGGTGCAGGGACAACTTTATTAACAGGTGCAGGTAAGGCAGGATCTTTATATGAGTTAAGTAAGAAAGGTCCATAGTAATGCCCCGTATACCTACATATAGACGAGTTGCAACAATTCCAGGCCCAGAGAGTATGGCTATGCCTCGTGCCACTGCTGCTGCTTTCGGTGGTCTTGAAGGTAGAGCCATGGAAATTGGGGGCAAAGAAATTAGCTCTACGTATGGGATATTGGGTAAGGAGAAAGCGACTAAAGCAGCTCAAATATATGCTAATAAAGTAGTATCAGACATGAGAGCGCATTTTGCTGAAAGGGCAGTTATATTAAGACGCACCACTGATGGAGATATAGCCCCCGTGCTGGACACTGAGATGAAGGATCAATTAGCCATAGCTCAGACCAAGGCTCCAAATCAAGCTGCATATGAAAAGGTTACTATGGGTCTGCGGACCATGTTTGGAACTATGAGAGCTAGAGAAATTGGGGCAGATTCTGTATATCAAGATGAAAGATTAATACAGTCTGATGAATCTGCCCATGAGTCTGATAAATCAGCGGTGTATAATAGTCCTTCATTATTATACTCAACAATTGAGGCTACTAAAAAAAGAATTAATAATTTAGCTATTGACCCAACTACTAAGAGGGACAAGTTAAACGAGCGAATATTTGCCCTGGGTGAGGCTTCTTTAAGAGGTAGTATAGAATCAAGTGAAAAATCAGCTAGGGCTGTGTTGCAAGAGCTTCAAGACCCTGCAAAAAATGAAGATATTGCTAAATATTTAAAGCAGTCTGACAAGGATAAATTAATACGGTATGCTAATACAACTATTAAAACTCATGAAGCTGATGCATGGAGATTAAAAACCCAAGCTAGACAGGAGCATACGGACAATCAGAGGGATATTAAAGAAGATTTAATGATGATGTTTGCTGATCCTAAGCAAGCAGTTACTATGGAAATAATTAGAAACTATACATTAGATAATGGGGCCAAGCCGGATGGGGGTACTCTTTCTTTCTTTTATAATTTATTAAGGATATCTGCATCGGGGGAGCCAAAACCTTCAGAAGAAGATAGAGTTGCATCATATGAAGGCACGTTGCAAATAGTCGATGAATTAGTTTCCAAACCTAATAAACACTCATGGGATATGTATGCGACCGAAGATTTGATTGATGACAGGGTTTTGTCTAGGCACCTGACCATCCCTCAAGGAAAATTTTTAAGAAAAAGACTACGAGCTGATTTTGATGCTAGGCGTACATTATTAGAAAAGTTATATAAAAATCGAATTACTAAATCTAATAAACTTACAGGGCTTACTGATATTAGGGGAGACGAGCTATATATGCAGGCATTCGCAAAAATAGATGATATATTAGATGAGGCAGAGGAGAAAAAAACTCCTTTAGCCCCTTTATTTGACCCTACTAAACCTGAGTACATAGGCAAGCAGCTTGAAGAGTTTGTACGTACACCCACAGAAATTATAAAAGATATGCAGAAGCAGATGGGAATAGAGCAAAGTAAATCACCGAAGGATGAGAAGGATACTCTCGATAGTATTAGAAAGATATTAAAAGAAAGATTTGGAATTCAATTTTAAATGAATATTCTTAAAGAACTGTATACCAAGGGCGTGGACCCAGATTTATCAGTTGAGGCTATTTCTCTTATGAGAAAAGAGGCGCTTGCAGAAGGGTATACAAACCACGATTTTGATAAAGCTTTAGGGATTGTACCATTTGATACCTCTTCTTTTCAAGAATGGATGGTGGATAAAGCTCGTGAGGTTTATGGTGAGGATGGTGGAAAGTTTACCAGAGAAGTTTTTACGTTAGATGATTTTTTACAGGCAGGGTTTGAACAGTCGGTCGTATCTCTGGCTGTTCAACCACAATCTACAGAAGCAAAAAAAGCAGCAAATCTAGAAAAATCTGTAATTCAGGAAGGAGCGCAAGCTTTAGGCACAGTTACGGGTGATCTACCCGCTTATGCGGGTGGGTTTTTGTTGGGTACAGCGGCGGGAATAAAAACAGGCCCAGGGGCAGTTGTAACGGGATTTGCAGGGTCTTTTGCTATGCCCGCAATACTTAGAACAGTAATGATGGATGCATATGAAAACGGAGATATAGATAGCTTCTCTAGATTTTGGGACTTGTTTGTACAAACGACTTGGGAGGGGGCTAAAGGGTGGTTAACGGGGGCGGCTACAGGGGGCGCCCGTCTTGCTATAACTCCTATTGCTAATAAACTTCCAGGAGTTTTTCTTGGTAATACCTTAACTACGGGTACGGAAATAGCCACTTTTACTACAGTGGGAGCAGCATTAGAAGGTAGAGTGCCAGAGCCAAAAGAATTTGTAGTGGGGGCCATAGCTATTGGGGGTCTTAAGGCGGGGGCAAAGATAGCAAAAGGTGCTCAGAATAGTTATAGGTCTGTAAGAGACAATTTACAAAATTTGTATGCATCTAATGGTAGACGACCTCTAGAAGTTATGGAAGACATGGGACAGGCGCATACCATTAAAGAAGATTTAAACTCTATTAATATTGAAACTCCTAGAGAGTACCAAACCAAAGGACAAGCTGAAAAAGCAGCAGATATGTCTGCGGATTCTTTGTCTAGAGAAACAATAGAGTTTAAAAAAACTAATGAAGAATGGTCTATGTCAGAACCGATAGAAGCTTTTGGCGAGTTATCAGTCGAAAATATGACCAAAACCCTACATACTTCAGAATTTTTAGAGGGTACGTATAATAGGCTTCTTGCAGAGCACGGCCTAGATACTTTACATACTTCTGAACGTACGTTAATCAAGCAGTGGACTGAATCAGCTACTGGTGATATTACTCGATTAGACCACCTTTTTGTACCTCTTAACGAGCCGTTAGTTATATACCACGGGTCGACTACTAAAGGTCTTAATAAACAAGTATCGGGTAGTTTGAACCCAGACGTTGCTTTTGCCCGTGCGGATAAAAGTTATGGAGAAGTGTATCGCATAGTGTTACCATCTGGGACTAGGGTAGCGTTTCCCTCTAAATCTACTGTTACTGGAGCATTAAACGAATTAGAAGTAGTTATTCATCCAGAAAATAGAATTGAAATTGTGCGCGATTTGGATCTTGCTGAACCAGCAGAAGGGCTTTTAGCTGGGGCAGGTCCTGAGGATGTGCGAATAGAGACTGTAGCTGATCCCTCTAGACGTGCATTTATGAAGCAAACTGGTGCGGCTTTAGCCACAGCAGCTGTGAAAAAGATTATACCTTTAAGTGAATTAGTTCCATTACCAGCAGAGACTGTAGCTAAAGAAACATCTATAATTAATTTAATACCAAGAGATTCTGCTGATGGAATGTTAAATCCTTTATTTGTCCCTCGTTCTACCGCAATAAAAGAGATATCTTCATTAGGATTAAGTGAAAAAAATTTAGAAGTATATACATTTCATAAAGACAGTGCCGTTAAAACATGGGAAGGGCTTCGTGAATCGTTAGACCAGACTTCAATGAGAGACTATGGTAGAGATATTATAGTTATTACTGATAAAAATGAAATTTTAGTAGATAGAGTTAAAAATAACAAAGAATATGAAAAGGCTGTAGAGGAGGGAAATGAGTATGAAGATTATATAGAGCCAAAATATATAGATAAAGGTTTCGAGGTATTAGAACAAAACGATATTTTATTTAATAATAGTATAAAAGAAGCTATAGAACATATAAATTTTGAAGCTGAAGGTACCGAGAGTATAAAAGTAGGTATAACAGAAGGTAGACCTAAACGAGAGTTAATTGAAGAGTTAGTTGATGAATTAGAAGGGAATGTGGGTTTAACGGCGGATTACGCAAAATCAATAGCTGAGTCTATTTATTTAGAGGCAGAGGCCCGTTTAGCTGGGGCAGGTCCTGAGGATGTGCAACTAGAGGCTCCTGCGTTAGAGGCTCCTGCGTTAGAGGCTCCTAAATTAAATGTACAACGTATTGGTGACGCTAAAGTAGTTAGAAGGGAGGCTACCACAGAGGTTAGTGAACAAATATCGGTAGGAGAACCTTCTGGGCCAAAACGTAAATATGGCTTTAATGAAATATACCGTGACCTATGGGATGATTTACACCCATTAAATCAGGTGGTAAAAGCCATCACAGACGGTAAAAAAATTCCTGCAAACACGGACCCATATATTTTGGCTAGAAATCTTAAGGGCGTGTCTGGTGTTGGGGATCACTTTTTAGAATTCGGTGCTTTAGATTTTGCCACTAAAACTCCAATTGGAGAACCTTTAAGAGATATTATTCGTCCTATAGATCGAAAGGGAAAATTACAAGAATTTAGAGAATATATTATATCTAGAAGAGTACTTGAGTTAGAAAGAAAGTCTCCTCCTATAGAAACGGGTATTGATCCTGTAATGGCAGCAGAGGTAGTTAAAAAGGGAAACGCTAAGTTTGATGCCCCGTTTCTAAGATTAAGAGAGTACCAGACAAAACTATTAGAGTATGTTCGTGATTCAGGCCTCTTAAGTCTAGAGCAGTTTGAAGTTATGCAGGAAGCCAATAAGGACTTTGTACCTTTTCATAGGGTTATGGACCCTGGAAAATCGGGTGGCTCCGGTATGCGAAGTGGTAAACCTACCAGTTTGAAGAAGATGCGTGGGTCTACAAGAAGAATAATTGATCCGATTGAATCGATAATGAGAAATACATACGTTCTTACCACTCTGGCTGAAAGAAATAGGGTAATGAACGCAGTTGTAGAGCTAGCCGAAACTAGACCGGATTTGAATTATATAGCTAAAAAGAAAGCGGCCACCGTTGCTACTAAAATAAAAAGTAAGGAGCTACAGAAACTTCTAGAGCCGTATCTTAAAGATGAATCTATACGTATGTCGGAAGAAGATGTAACGGTTTTTCGTAAAAAAGTATTTATTAATGACACTAATCTAATTAGATTTAAAGACGGTAAGCCAGAGGTATATGAAGTAGACCCCATGTTGATTGAAGCATTGGGAGCCATGGATAGGGCTACTTTGGATGCTACCGTTAAGATACTGGCTCTTCCAGCAACCATGTTACGTACTGGAGCCGTATTATCCCCAGAATTTATGGGTCGTAATGCTGTTAGGGACACTATCCAAGCTAGTATATATTCAAAAGACGGTTTTATCCCCGTAATTAGTACCCTTAATGGTCTAGGCCACGTGTTGGGTAGAACTAAAGCGTACAGAGAGTGGGTAGCAAATGGTGGGCAATTTGCGCACCTTCAGTCTATAGATAGAGCGTATCATCAAAAAGGCATGAAAGAATTATTACAAAGTGTCCCAGTGCGTAACGTTTTAAAGAATCCTATAGAGCTGCTACGAGCAATGTCGGGGTTGGTGGAACAAAGCACTCGTGTTGAAGTATTTAGGCAGAGAGCTAAAAAAGCTCAGAAAAAAAGAAAGTGGCTTGGACTACGAAAAGGGGAGGATAAACCCCGTATAGAGGCTTTAACTGAAGCGGCATTTGAATCTCGTGATGTTACTTTAGATTTTCAAAAATTTGGGGCCAAAACCCGATCTCTTAATGCTATGTCTGCTTTTTTTAATGCTTGGATGCAGGGGCAACAAAAAATAGTATCCAACTTTAAAAACCGTCCTGTAGCAATGACAGCTAAAGTCTTCGCAGGTCTAGTAATACCGTCTGCTACGCTATACATTATTAATAGAAAAGAAGAATGGTATAAGGATTTGGCACAGTGGGAAAAAGATTTGTACTGGCATGTTGAAGCTTTTGGCACCATATGGCGCTTTCCCAAGCCGTTTGAACTAGGGCTGATATTTGGCACGGGCACAGAACGTTTTATGGAGTGGTTGCTGAAAGACGATCCAAAAGCTGCCGACGAATTTTTATGGTCCCTTGGTAAAGCGGTTGTTCCTAATTTGATGCCACAGGCTTTAGGCGTACCTCTTGAGGTGTGGGCAAATAAAAGCATCTTCTTAAATAGACCCATTATACCAAGAGATAGGGAGGGTATGCTCCCACCCTACCAATATTCTCTATATACTTCTGAAACAGCAAGAGTTATAGGTGCCTTGGTGGGAACTTTGCCTATAGTGGGTAAAACTAAAGCTGCTGCCCCAGCCGTTGTAGAGCACGTAATTAGAGGCTGGACAGGTGGGTTGGGTAAACATGCTCTAGACTTAATGGATAAAGTATTAGTTAAATCAGGTTTGTCCCCCGATGTAGTAGAACCAACTCCAACCTATTTAACTAATATTCCTCTTATTAAGGCGTTTGTTACCAGATATCCGTCTATGAATACTAAGCCCATAGAAAGATTTTATAAAGAATATAATAGACGAGAAAAGATCATAAATTCATATAAAAAACTGTTACAAGAGGGACGCATTGGAGAAGCTCAAAGAGTTTTTAAATTTGGCGCGGATACGGGTAGTATTATACGTTTAACAGGCATTAAAACAGCCATAAGTAACCAATCTAAGATGATTCGAAAAATACATAGAATGCAATCAATGGATGGTATGACTAAACAACAAGTGGCGGATTGGAAACGGGAACAAATTGACGTATTATATTATCAAATCAATTCTTTGGCTAAAATGGGTTTAGAAGTTGTTAAAGCTATTAAAACTAAAGTAGATTGATTTTTGAGTGCCCGTGTGTTAGAATGTCAATGGAGTAAAGCGAATGACGATAGCAGCTACAACAACTGAAGTCTCATATACAGGTAACGGAAGTACAACCGCTTTTACTGTAACGTTTGCTTTTTTTGGTACAGGTACAGCATCGGAATTGGAAGTTATTGAACGCGTAATAGCTACTGGCGCGGAAACTACCAAAAGTAACGGATCACACTATACGGTAACTGGCGGATCAGGGTCTACTGGTACGGTAACTGCTGCGTCCGCACCGGCGGACACAGTTCAATGGCATATTCGTCGTAAGACTACCCAAACTCAAGGCACAGATTATGTAGAGAATGATGAATTCCCCGCAGATAGCCATGAAAATGCTCTTGATCGTTTAACTATGATCGCACAAGAGCATGAAGCTGATATAGCAGATGCTTTTACCTTTCCCCCAAGTTACACGGCTGGAGCATCAACTACCATGCCGGAACCCGTTGCTAATTCTTATTTAGTATGGAATGCCGATGGTGATGCGCTAACCACATCAACTTCTTCCGCTGCCCAATACTTAGGGGGCAATGGTACAGCTTCATTACCGTTCTATAGCTTCAGTTCAGATCCCAATTCGGGCATCTACAGGGTAGGCGCTGATAATGTTGGTGTCGCGGTTGGTGGCAGCAAGGTTGTTGATATCACAAGCACGGGAATCAACGGCACGGCGATCGGTGCATCGACGGCGGCGGCTGGTACGTTCTCATCGATCACCTCTGGCGGCGATATCCTATCTGATACAGATAGCACTGATAGCCTGGGATCGACAGGCGTCAGGTGGCTCAAGGCGTGGATCGATAGCATCCAGACCACAGCCGATATCGATGTCGGGGCTAACTTAACAGTCGCAGGAAACCTTACTGTTAATGGTTCGACTGTCACCAATTCGGTGACAAACCAGGTTATCGCTGACCCTCTGATCGAGTTGAACAACGGCGCCGGGTCCAACGCAAATGATCTAGGTTTCATTTTTGAGCGCGGATCGACCGGCGACAATGGCTTTATGGGCTGGGATGAAAGCGGCGATTTCTTCACAGTCGGCACAACCAGCGCCACCGGCTCAAGCACCGGCAACATCACATATTCGTTTGCGCCGTTCAAATGTAGCGCCATCACGGCAACGTCAGGAACCCTGGCTGGTATCACAAGCCTGGGCCTAAACGCCGGGGCCACGATCACCGATGGCATCCTTGATGAAGATGCGATGGGTTCAAACAGTGCTGTTGCACTGGCAACGCAACAATCGATCAAGGCTTACGTCGATAACAGCGCACCTGAAGCTGGAGTTAAGTTTGCTTTTGAATCCACCACTACCGACACAGACCAAGGGGCCGGCAAGGTCTGGCTTAATCATGGAACCCCATCTTCAGCTACGGTTGTCTATATCGATGATGTCGAGGCCGGTGGCGTTTCTGTCAACGCCTGGGTAGATACCTTCGATGACGTGAGCAACTCCGTAGCGCGTGGCTATCTATATATTGCAAGCTATGGATCAACAAACGCCATCCTTGTTTACAAAGTTACGGGCGCCGTCACCAGCGCATCGACGTATTCCAAGGTAGCGGCGACACACGTTCTGACAGTCGGCACTATTTCGGATGGCGATAGTATTGGATTGACGTTCATCCCATCTGGCGCGGACGGCAGTGACGGCGATGACGGCGATGTCAGCACCGCTGATGCGACAGCAATAGCAACCAGCCTAGCAATTGCGTTGGGTTAAACATAGGGGGGAAGCATCCCCGAAGGAGTGAAGTATGGCAAATACATTCAAGGTAGCGACAAGAGCATCTGTCAATCACGCCGCCGCCGATACGATTTACACGGTCCCCGGCAGCACGACCACTGTGATCCTGGGCATGACGATCTGCAATCGGCATAGTTCGTCAACCGACATCGATGTCATCCTTGTGTCGGATACGGCGGGGTCCAATCCGAATACGAATGCCGATGTCTACTTGCTCAAAGACACGGTTATCCCGGCGGCCTCGACGCTGGAGGTGTTTGCTGGTCAGAAAATCGTCTTGCAGACAACCGACAGCATTACGGCCCGGGCGGCTGCCAATGACTACATCGATATTTCACTTTCGTTCATGGAGATAACATAATGCCTTTCATTGGCGCACAACCTGTAGACATCGTACTCGGTGGCGGTTCGATTGGCGACGATATCGTCGATAGCAACCACTACGTTGATGGATCAATTGATACTGCCCACCTTGGAGACGATCAAGTTACTGAAGCCAAGATAGCTAACGATGCTATTGGCCTTGCAGAGTTGAAGGCTGGCACTGACGGCGAAATTATTTCGTGGGATGCTAGTGGCAATCCCGTGGCTATAGGCGCTGGAACGGCGGGTCACTTTCTAAAATCGCAAGGTGCTGGTAGCCAGCCTGTATTTGCAGCGGCTGGAGGTGCGTGGAATGTTATAGGGACGACCGCCCTCGATGATGATGCTACTGCCACAATCACTGGCATCAGCACCACATACAGTAGCTATTATATAGTCGCTTCTGATTTTGTTCCCGCTTCAAACGATCAAGATTTATGGATGAGATTTGGCGATAGTAGTGGCGTCGATTCTGGAGCGTCGGATTACTGGGGGAGGATGATCACGCCACAACCAAATAACGCAAATTTGAATCACGAAGACATGAACTCAGAAAGCAAAATTATTGTCAGCGGTGCTGGC
>VTLG01005346.1_pt1 | contig 20990 bp, 23 predicted proteins | sample 4694571 | NCBI WGS metagenome assembly VTLG01 (sample SAMN12604809, study PRJNA352737) | marine metagenome | biome: ENVO:00000447; feature: ENVO:00000209|ENVO:00000569|ENVO:01000036; material: ENVO:00002151; isolation source: viral sequences binned using virsorter ... | reverse complement strand
TTTCGTGTCCAAGGGCTTTTCTTTCTTCTTCTACTCTTTCAATTGTTTGTAATTGTCCTAATACATTAAAGACTTCAGGTTGAGATGAACCAGGAGTTAATGTATTCTTTCTATTCTTCATGATTTTTTTGTATGATAATAGTTGGTGAGTATCTACATTCTTATCATCAAAAGTACCATCATTATAAATCTTTTTAAAGTTAGACCATTCTGTAACTTCTCTCATACGGTGAGCTGCCACCAATTGCATAGATGCTTTACTATATGTTTTTTGATCTATTTCAATTTGAATAAGTTCTTTCTTTAATGGATCTGTTTCTTCTTCTAGTTCTTGTTGTTTCTGTTTAATTTCAACATCATTCTTACGAGCATCAAAGGAAAGATGCATTAAGTTTTCCATGTGGGTATTTTGTTCTCTAACACATTGCCAATACTTAGCAGCATTAGTTGGATATTTAGCATCATTTAAGACAGAAAATTCCATTTCAGTTTTAGTACGAAACATCTGCTTTTTAGTCCAAGTGTCTCTTAACTCATTTGTTAATTCTTTAAATTTAGTAACTTGTTCAGGGTCTAGTATTTCATTAAGATGGGGTTCTTCTCGTTGGATTAAAGCATATATATTTCGCTTCTCTGTCATAAAGTTATTATTATTCTCCGTTTGTTTTATTTTATTTATTAGTCAAAGTCTATATCAGCAGCTTCTGCGGCTGTTGTTACATCACTAAATTCCTCTGTGTCAGCAACATTACCTGGAGCATCACCTCCAAAACCTAAAGCTGTAGTTTGAGTTCCTGCTCCACCTAAAAAACGTCTTGAATTACCCATATCAGGAGCTGTTGACCAATTTGTTCCATCAAAATGTTCAGTTTTAGCACTATGAGGAGGGGTGTCTCCGCTAAAAGCTGAAGCTGCAGTTTGTGTACCAGCACCTGCTAAACCCCATCTTACTGTAGTTAAATCATTAGTTTCTGTCCAACTTGAACCATCATATGTTTCAGTCTTACCAGTAATGGGAGATTCTTCTCCTCCAAATGCTACAGCTGCGGTAGTAATTCCAGCTGCTGCTAAACCCATTCTTTCTGCATTTAAGTCTCCAACTTCAGTCCAACTTGTTCCATTCCATAATTCAACATTTTCAGTTGTGGCATCACTTGGATTTCTTCCTCCAATAGCCAAGGCAGCTGTCGAAGTTCCTACTCCAGCTGGGTAATCTCTTCCTGTGTTTAAATCCCCTACTTCAGTCCAACTTGAGCCATCCCATTTTTCTGTTTGTTGAGAGTTGGGACCAGTAGCTCTACCAAAACCTATTGTTGCAGTACTAGTTCCAGCTGCTGCTAAAGCCCATCCTGCTGTATTTAAATTTGCAGTCTCTGTCCAACTAGATCCATCATAAATTTCTGTTTCATTTTTACCTGGTGGTCCTCCACCAAATCCTATTGCTGCTGTTTGAGCTTCTCCTGCTCCAGCTAAACTGGATCTAGCTGTATTCATATTGCCACCTGAAGCCCATGCTGCAGGGGTAAAAGTTAAAATTGATTTATTAAATTCTTCTGTTGCTGTACTACTAGGAGTACCTCCAGCAGCTACACCTGCTGATGCTAAACCAAAACCTCCAAGATCACCTCTTGCTGTTGACATATCAGTTGTTTCTGTCCAGCTAGATCCATCCCATATTTCAGTAGTTGCTACTGCTGATGCACCAGGATTTGATCCACCAAACTCAATAGCAAAAGTAGAAATTCCTGCTCCTGCTCCACCTTGTTGAGCTACGTTTAAATTGTTTTCTTCTGTCCACGAAGTTCCATTATAAGATTCAACATTTGCATTACCTCCAGGTCCGCCACCTGTAACTAATCCTGCTGTTTGAGTTCCTTGATTAGCCCATGCCATATAAGCTCTTGCATTATTTAAATTATCTCCTTCGGCCCATGTAGAGCCATTAAATTCTTCAGAGACATCTTTTGAACCTGGTCCTCCACCTGCACATAATCCTGCTGTAGTAGTTCCTGCACCTCCAGCACCATATCGTGCTGTACCTAAATCTCCTGTTTCAGTCCAGCTACTTCCATTGTAAGTTTCTGTAGTACCTGATGCTCCTCCTGGAACATATCCTCCAGTAACAAGAGCAGCGGTTTGAGAACCTACAGAAGTTGTATAATATCTTGATGTTCCTAAATCTCCGCTTTCTGCCCAACCTGAACCATTGTATTCTTCAGTTTTGCCAGTAAGAGGTGGGGAACCTCCAGCAACTAATCCTGCTGTTTGCGTTCCAGCTCCTTCTGTTGATCTACCCGTATTTAAACCTGTACTTGTAGCCCATGTATCATAAGCTATAAAAGCTCGTAGCTTTCCTGTAGATGAATTATACCAAACGCTTCCTTCTTGTGTACTTGCAGAAGCAGAAGGTAAATCAGAATCAAAATAAGGAACTGTGAGTCCTTTGATTTCTCGATACGATGCCATTTAATTCCTTTAGGGAAGAGTTATGTCTGTTGGTCTAGTATTATGTGGTACTGCAGGTGCTTTTTCAGCATCATCCAAAGCATCCCAAGCTGCTTTAGCTGCATCGACTTCTGCTGTTACAAGTGTTTGTGCTTCTGCTTTAGTTTTAGAAACACCATTGTTTCTTGCAATCCAATGTCTTGATTCAACACAGTCTGTTGCAACCCATACATTAGCTGGATAACCACTAATCCAGAATCTTCGACTATCATTATGAGTAATGAAGCCTTTTCCAGTATTCGTTGCTACGCAGTAATTAAAGATGTCATTTGCCATATTGCTTCTCCTTTTAATCTGTTATTGTTTTTACGTTTTGTCCTACAGTCCATTCTTCTGTTGCAACTGAACGAGTAGTTGGTGCAGACCTTCCTGCTCCAGCAAACGCACTTGTTGATGTACCTGTAGACATATGAGTTCCTCTTGTAGTATTTAAATTATTTTCTTCTGTCCAGCTAGAACCATCCCACGATTCTGTAGCATTTGTACGAGTAGGTGCACTTGTAGTTCCTCCATGAGTTAAAGCAGCAGTTTGAGTTCCCGCATGAGAAGCACCATTTTGTGCTCGTGCCGTATTAATATCACTAACTTCAGTCCAGCTAGAGCCATCATAAGATTCGCATATAGCAACTCTTGGATTGCCACCGCCCATTATAATACCTGCTGTGCTTGTACCTGAACCCCCACCATATTGACGAGCTGAATTAAGATCACCTGTTTCCGTCCAAGATGTTCCATTCCATGTTTCAACAATATCATAACTAGAACCTGGTAAAGCGGCTCCTCCTACACATAGTGCCGCAGTATTAGTTGCTCCAACACTTTGACAAGAATTTCTTGCTGTATTTGTATCTCCTACTTCGGTCCAACTAGAACCATCATAAGTTTCACAAATAGAGTAAACACCATTTGGATTATCAGTACCATTATAACCAGTAATTGCAATTCCAGCTGTTGCAGTTCCAGCTCCACCACAATAAGCTCTTGGTTGATTTAAATTAGTGCCTTCAGTCCAACTCGAACCATCATAGGTTTCGGAGTTAGCTGTATAGGGTGCTCCACCATACATAACTGCGGCAGTTTGAATACCAAAACATCCTCTACCAAAAGCAGAAGTATTTGAGTCATTTCCAGATGCCCATGTACCAGCAGCAAGGGTAGCAAAAGAAAATTCTTCTACATCTGCTTTTTGTGGAGGTCCTAACCCTCCAATAGCTAATGCAGAACTTGCTGTTCCAGCACCAGATAAACTTCTTCTTGCTGTACTTAAATCATTTCCTTCAGTCCAAGAAGAACCGTTCCAAGTTTCAGATGTTACACTATTAGAACCTGTGGTCCCAGCAAATGCTAAAGCAAATGATTGTAATCCTGAAGCACCTAATCCACTTCTACCAGTATTTAAATCTGCTACTTCTGTCCAAGCAGAACCATTCCAAGTTTCAGCAATAGCTCTATTAGGATCACCACCAACTGCTATTCCAGCAGTTGTTGTACCTGTACCAGTTGCAGAATGTCTGTCAGTATTTAAACCTCCAACTTCTGTCCATGTAGATCCGTTCCATTGTTCTACTTCAGATTTTAATGGATGTTCTCCACTAGCTGCAATTGCTGCAGTTGATGTTCCAAATCCTATTAAACCGCCTCTTGCTGTATTAAGATCTCCAACCTCTGTCCAAGCAGAACCATTCCATGTTTCAGCGACTCCAGTATAAGCTGTTCCTGTATATCCTGCAAAACATATAGAAGCAGTTGAAGTTCCATCTCCAGCTGTAGCATATCTAGCTGTGTTTAAATCACCGACTTCTGTCCATGATGAACCATCATAAGTTTCTGCTTTTGCACTAGGTGGTGGCTCAAGTCCACCAAAAAATATAGCTGCAGTTTGAGTTCCTCCAGCTGCTGCAGCATTTATTGCTTGATTTAAATTTCCACCTGCAGACCATGATCCAATACCAATAATCGTCTTAAAATCTCCAGCATCAGTATTATACCAAATTTCTCCTTCACTTGCAGCATTGTCTCGATCTGATGCTAGACTTGGAATTTTAAATCCTTTTATTTCTTTGTAATTTGCCATAATTAAGTTGTATCAAATGATACTGTTTGATCAAATGGATCAGTCCATTCCTCAGTATTACCTACTTTTGCGGTAGGTGATATACCTTCCCCACCTGAATTCAAAGCAGCTTCTGTTGTTCCAGCTCCACCTTGTTCTTTTACAGCAAAATTTGTATCATTTAATTCTGTCCATGAAGTTCCATCATAGCTCATTGTTGCAGCATTAACCCATGCCATTCCAGCTGTTTGTATTCCACATGAACCTCCAACAGTAAGTGGTGCAGGAGCAGTTCCACCTTCCGTCCAGTTTGTTCCATCGTAGTGTAAAGCCTCTGTATCATCAACTTGCACGCCAGCTGTTTGTGTTCCAAAATAAACTACTCCGTATCTTTGACTTGGAAGGTTAGTAACTTCAGTCCAACTTGTGCCATCATATTCTTCAACTTCAGCATGACCAGAATCACCTGGAGTTCCTGGAGAATAACCAGCAAGATGTATTCCTGCTGTTTGTATACCTCCTGTAGCTCCAGCCCATCTAGCTGTGCCTATATTATTTCCCTCTGCCCAATTTGTACCATCATATTCTTCAGAGCTTGCAACGGTTGGTGGAGAGTATCCACCAGCAACTAAACCCGCAGTTGCTGTTCCCGTACCACGCATGGCACCTCGGCTGTCTTGCATATTATTTCCCTCTGTCCAAGAGGTACCATCATAAGTTTCACTATTAGCAGTATAAGGCGGAACAGAACCGCCAGCATGAACTGCAGCTGTTTGAATTCCAAAACAAGCTCCAAAAGCACGAGTGGTATTACAAGCATTACCCGTAGCCCAATTACCAGCTCCTGATTTAAATGCTTTTATTTTTCCTAAAGTAGAATTATACCAAACTTGCCCTGCAACAGGATTACTAGGTTCACTAGAGACTGTTTGAATATAAAAGCCTTTAATACCTCTATATGTAGCCATTTATTATTTCTCCGTTAAGAGCCAACCTTGAGTAGAATCTGTAAATACTAATGTAAAGGCAGCTCGTTCTGTTGCTACTGTCATATCTTCAGAGGCACTATGAATTTTTTGTGAATTTCTTCCTATTGTAATATTGTTTGAATCTGCTGTTCCTGCATAATCAATAACGGTTACACTATCTCCTAATGAAGGTGATGCAGGTAATGTCATTGTAATTGCAGCTGAAGTTGTATTTACAAAATAACCTCTTCCAGAAACCATTGTTGTATTACCTGTAACAACAGCTTGCCAAGCAGTACCACCTGGATTATATGTTTTAATATCTGAAACAGGAATTTGTTTTGTTGTAGTTCCATCTATAACAATTAAAGCATCCGAATCTGCTAATGTAATTGAAGAGGTAGATTTAGCTGAACCATCTAATAGATTAAGTTCTGCTGCTGTTGAGCCAATATTTGTTCCACCAATATCTAATGTTGTTGCTGAAACTTCTCCTGCAACTGTTAATACTCCATCAGTTAATGTTAGTAAATCTGTATCACTTGTATGACCAATTGTTGTACCATTGATAATAACATTATCAACTGTTAAAGTTGTAAGAGTACCTAAACTTGTTATATTTGATTGTGCTGCAGTAGTTACTGTAGCCGCTGTACCACTTACATTACCTGTAACATCACCTGTTAAAGGTCCTGCAAAAGCATCTGCAGTTACGGTACCATCAAAAAATGCATCTTTAAATTCAACAGAAGATGTTCCTAAATCAATATCATTATCTGAAGATGGAACAATAGCCCCATCCGTAAATGTAACTTGATCTGCATTATTTGCTTTAACTGTAATAACATTTGATCCTGAAAAAGTTATTGCAGTATCTGTATCTCCATCACCTGTAATTGAATCTAATTGTATATCCCCTGCATTTGTAATTGCCGAGTCACTAAAATCTAATGTACCTGTAACATCAAAATTTCCACCAACACTTAAGTTTCCAGTGATTGTTGCATTATCTGCAATCGTTGTTTCTGAAGTTGTATGTCCAATAGTAATGGCAATACCAGAAGTTTCTGTTGCAACTTTTAAAGCACCTTGTGAATTTGTAATATAAGAATTAGTACCATCATGGTACAAAGTTAAATCTTGACTATCTCCAATTTTTAATGGAGTTGAATCTGTTAATAATAATGAATCTGCTGATTCATCCCATAAAGCATAACTTCCTGCAGTTGCACCAAAGAATTTAACATCATGTCCTGTATCATCTACCCCAACAGTAATTGTCCCTATACATGTTAATGCTGAACCCGTAAAAGTTAAATTTGCTTCACCATCTAATTCTGTTGTTGTTGAGCCTATCGTTGTTAATCGATTAGCTGCTTGAGTATTTAAAGCTGTAATTGTTCCAGATACTGTAGTCCAATCTAAATTTCCTGAACCATCTGTTTTTAATAATTGATTTGCACTTCCATCAGAAGTTGGTAATTCCCATGCTGCTGAACCTGAAGCAATTGTTAATGCTGATCCTGAAGATGAAAGATATTCACCACCACCTGCATCATATAAATATAATTTTGATGCTCCAGCTAATACTAAATCATCAGTAGACTCATCCCAAAGCATATATGATCCAGAAGTTGCACCGAAGAATTTAACATCATAACCTGTGTCATCAACACCAACAGTTACAGTATTGTCAATTTGTACTGCACCATCAATATCAACAGCATCTAGATTAGCTGTACCATCTACATCAATATCACCTGCAAGATCAATTCCTGCTGCACCAGCTAAAACTAAATCATCTGCTGATGTATCCCACAGCATATAAGCACTCGCTGTATCTCCAAAAAATTTAACATCATATCCTTGATCATCAGCACCTACTGTTATTGTATTGTCAATTTGAACCGCACCATCAATATCAACTATATCTAAGTTTGCAGTTCCATCAACATCTATATTTCCAGCTAAATCAATTCCTGCTGCACCTGCTAATACAAGATCATCTGTAGATGTATCCCATAACATGTAAGCACTTGCTGTATCTCCAAAGAATTTTACATCATATCCCTGATCATCGGCACCAACTGTTATTGTACTATCAACTTGAACAGCACCATCAATATCAACAATGTCTAAATTTGTTGTTCCATCAATATCTGCATTACCAGAAATATCTAAAGTAGCTGCATCCAGCTCACCTGATAAAGTAATATTAGTAGCACCAGTAATAGCACCATCCATTGCAACTGCACCATTAATATCTATTGTAGTTGCATTAATTTCTATTTCAGTATCGGATACTAAATCTAAAACACCATCTGCTGATTGATGTATATAAGTCCCCGTGTCACCAAATAATAATTTTTCTGTACTATTCATTAGGACTTCATCAGAAAATTTAAAGTAATCCTCATCTTCCATCCATGTAAGTACACCATCCGCTGATTCACCATCAAAGGTTACAGCGATATCTGTGCCTGCACTAGCATCACCAATTGTAATTGATGTGCCTAATAATTTTGTTATAGGTCCACCTTCTGCAGTTGTACCATCATGGGTATGCCCTGATGCTGCTACAAATGCGGCTAAGAGTTGATCAAATTCATTATTAAGATCTGATGCCTCAATAACTCCACCATCAACTATGCCTGATGAACTCTGTCTAGTATATGTTGCTCCCATGCTATCTTCGTCCTCCTGGTACGAATTCTAATTGAAATCCTCGGATCGCCCAAGGTTGATTAGTACTTGTATCTGTTATTTTTACTGCAACTGCAAATCCTGATCCCTCTACTGATTTTCTAGTAATTGGCAAATCACCTAATCCCCATGCTGCTGTTCCAAATACTCCTGCTCCATAATAAGCCCCACTACCTGCTGATGTTAAACTAATTAAACTAGGTTGAGGAGTATCAGTATCGTTATAATTATATTGAACATACATACTAGCGGAAACTTCACCTTCAGGTTTCCAGTTTAGATTTATTCTTTCCATGGATTTTCTAATTCCAGGATCACCCATTGTCATATCGGGAGATCTATAAGTTGAATCTAAAGCATTAGTTCCACTAGCTCGTGTCCAAACATTTCCTGATTCTTGTTTATAAATATATCCATCATAGCCACCTGATACAATAGTTTCAGTATTACTAATATAATCTGAATCACAACAAGAAACTTTTAATCCTTTTATATCGGCATATTCATATCCTAATTGCCCTGTATTGGGATTAACTTTAATTACTGCAATAATACCTTTAGAACTATCTTCTGCCCCATCGGTTGGATAAAATAAACGATATTGAGATTTATCTCTTATTACTAATGATGTAACATTAGTATAAGTAATATCATTAATTCTATCTTGTATTTGTTTTGAAACGGTACCTAACTCAACGTCACCAATTCTTGCTGTACCTGCAACCGTTCTAATTCCATCAGCAGATAAGAATAATAAATCTCCACTTATCTCTTGAATAGAATGATGTGCTATTGTTCCAACGTTTTTAGCAACTTCTGCTAATGCAAAATTACTTGAACTAGTTCCTGTTATTTTATAAATTCGTCTTTGACAAAATATATAAAGTTCATCACGGAAAACTTTTAATCCTGTAACAACATCACCAACTTTAATTGTACCTGCTCCTGTATCAAAATCATCTTCTGTATAAGGTCCTGAAAAAATAATACTATGTGTAGCATTTGACATACCCGCATAGAACATATGATTAGCAAATGACTTAACAAATTTAGGATTAGTAGGAGCCGTTCCACCATCTGTTGCATTTATAATATCTTCACTGTAACTGGTATCTAAAGTAAAAGCTGCTGCTGCTCCTGTTGCAATTATAATTTTATCTGTTCCATTATAATTATATTTATCAAAATCATAAGTATAAGTTGTCCCTTTACTTGTTGCTCTTGATGTCCAAGATCCACTTGTTGTTCCAGTATAAACAGTTCCACCTCGTCCAGCAACTATAATATCATTAAAGATTGCTGATAATAAAACTCTTTCACTTGAAGCAGATACTTGAGGAACAATTGTAGAATTATATTTTGTTGTTCCATTAATACGTCTATATCCACCTTGAATAGATGGTTCAAAATTAGTTAATTGTAGAGCTTCACCAGGCTGCATATTATATACATCCTTATTTAATATAAGTCCACCCCCACAACTTGCTGTGAATGGAGATATTTGTGAGCTATCGGGCATATTAATCTCTTAATAAAAATAATTCTGATTCTATTATTTTAAGTTTATCATCATCACCCTTTGCAATAGCTTCTTCTTTTAATTGCAAAAGTTGAGTAATACGACTTTTACTTAATACAGCCATTTTATTAGCTGCATAATTTAAGTTATCTTCTGGTGTTTTCTTTTCAATCTCAACTGGATCTTTTTTTAGTGCCATATTATTATGTTCTTTTATCTGCTAAATTTTGTAATTGAATAAGTTCTTCTTTAGTTAAACCTGGAGGTAAAATCTCGTGTACATGTTCTCCACTTTGATATCTTCTAATATATTCATTAATATCTTTTATACTCATTTTATCAGAAATATCAGCAACTCGTTGTTGAGCTTTTTCTTTTTCAGCTTTATAAGATAAATTATCTATTGGTTTTTTCTTTTCTTCTTTTTTAGTTAATGCCATTTAATCTCCTGTTATCCAACTTGTGTACCCACATTAGTTACAATACTTTCAGTCACAACATCTGTTCTCATATAATCAGATGAATGAGTACCATAGTCTGTTTTTAATAATTTTAATTTTCTTTGATAATCTCTATCTGCTAATTGAGCATGTTGAGGATCTGATCTTAACATATAAATATAGTACTTTGCTCTATCTACAATCAATGAAGAAAATCTATCAGGTAATCCCATCGTATCACCATGAGCAGATAAATCTGTATGAGTTGTATAGTAATCATAACTAACTGTATACTCGCCTTCACCTGGAATAGGACTTAAAATAAAAGAACTATAGTCAGGTTTTCTTATTACTTTTAAAGGTTTTCCATAAGCACTACTATTATTAACATCATCTGCAACTTTATTAGTTTGTAAATATGTATCATATGTTATAGAAGCTAGTTTAGTTGGTGCAATATCACTTCTTGATACTCTGATATAATCTACATCTAATTGTACTGATGAAGCTTCAACATAAACATAAGATGTCTTTGCTGTAGCCGTAAAAGTTGTATCTAAAATATTACCTTCACCGAAATTAGTTACACCAATTGTTGTATTTAAATTCTGTGTTCCACCTGCAGATGTCCCGACTCTTACGGTTAGTGTTGTTGCTGAACTATTTGGACTAAGAACTCTAACTTGTATTTTATATGTTTTATTTTTTACCGTAGAAATAGATTGATAAGCTGCTGCATTATTTAAGTTTAATCTACCATTTCCACTACTAGTATATGATGGGGAACCATCTCCTGTAGTCCAACCCGTTATATTAGAAGTAAATTCTCCATTTGTAATTAATTCTGTCGGCTTTAAAAAAAAAGACTCAAAATCTACTCTACGCATATCGGATGGAAAATCATATTCTCCATCACCTGTCGTAAGAGCTTGAGTCTTTGTTGTATGTAATAAAGGAAGTTCAGCTCCTTCATTATAAATATCATGTACTGATTTATTAATAAAATCTTTTACAGCCGTTTGAATACCACGACTACTGGAAAAATTAGATGAAGTCATTTCAACTTCATTTAATTCTCTTAAAATTCTATTTGATAATACTAGATATGTTGTAGCCATTATTTAGTTTCCTTGTTATCATATTCAAATTGTTCAAAGCGAATAAGTAATCTTTTAATTCGAGATTCTGCATCATCCAATTGTTTTTTTAAATCTTTAATCTGCTCTTTTAAAGCAGTGTTATCAGATTTATACTCTTGAATTATTTCAAGAAGTTGATTTCTTTTCTGATAACTCATTTAGTAAATTCACAATGTGATCTAATTTTTCACTTTGTGAAGAAACTTTATTCTCTAAATTTTGTATCCTTATTTCTTGAGATGAAGGTACAATCTGTGTTCCTGTACTAGCATTAGTTTTTTTAGTTAAATCGTAAGTAGTCATTTTATCTCCTAGTTAATAAGGGTTTTGATTAAGGGGGATATAAATACCCCCCTTAAGTTATATAGTATTATACTGCTGTATCGTGTTGCGTACTTGTGTTTCTATCAGTTTCATCAATACCTGAAATATCACATAGTACAGCCCAAACACGGATTTTACCCGCACTTGAAGCTCCACCAGCGATTAAAGCATCGATTGTATCTGCTGTTTTGATTGTAAGCATTGGTGCTGCATCTGCAACATCTCTAGGTGCATAAGCTGCACCTGTTGCATCATAAGCATCAACGAAAGCATCAGGATCAGAAAATCCTGCTGAACTTCCAGTTACTCCAATATCAATCACTACAGAACTAGAACATGCTGTTAGCACTTCTACGCCTGCTGCCATAATTAATGTTTCTGCAGGAACATCGATGCATTGTAATACATCATTTTGTGCTGCTCCTGAATCTCCATTAACTGCTGATACATCAATTGTATTTTCTACCAAGTAAGGTGTTCTACCATTAGACGGATGTCCAGTAGTACCACCTACACCTGTTACGTTATATGTAGCCATAGTTTCTCTATTATCCTCCTAATTAACCTACTGTTATAACACCTGAGTAAACTGCGTCTGTTCTTAGAATTTTTCTTCCAAAAACATGCAGACCTCTCACGATGTCTGAAAATGAATCAGGGTCTCTGATAAGTTCTGTTTTCGCAATATGGTTTGCAGTCGCAACTCCTGACTGGTGTCCATAAAGGATTGCATACTCATTAGATCCTGCTGATCCGAACGTTTTAGATGCTGCTGCTCCACTTGAAACCGCAATTGCGTTTGTAGAGTAAAGTCTAAACCCAAATAAAGGTCTATCTGTTACCATACCATTTCTCATAGAAGATGCAGAACCATCAGCCATAACTGATTGGTCCATAATCTTTGCACCTGCTTTTCTCAATTGCTTGTAAAAAGCTGGTGGTGCAACTAGCCATCTGTTTTCCTCTGGTACGTCATTACCATCAAGAACTGTCTTAGCAGCTGATATAACATCTGCTAATGTATCTGCCGCAGCATCTCCATCAATAGGAGAAGCATCTGTTCCAGTGTTCCCTGCTGATGTTGAAGCATTGTCATAAATGTATTTTAATACATTATAGTCGTAGTTTCTTTTTAGTGAATAAGCACCTGAAGAAGTTGCAAGAGCTTCCCAATTTACGTGTGATTGTCTTTCTTCGATGTCATCTACTTTAAACGCAAAGTAAGAACCTTGGTCGACAGTAAGTTGTAACTTATCATCTGCCAAAGTTTGTGTGTTTACAGTTTGACCTCGAGCGTAGTCGCTCACAGTAATGGATGGCTCTTTCACGATATTTACCGTGTCGCCAAAATTTTCGATTTCTCCAGCGTAATCAGTGTTAGTAATATCTTCAACAACTGATGCACGTCTGAAAAACTTCTGAACCTTTTGACTATATACTGCTGGTACCCAATTACCTGAAGGTAAATTTTGATAGCCTGCAGCTAGTGACATTGTAGCCATGTGTTGTTAGTCTCCAATTATATAGTTATTATTAAGGTTGGATTCTACCTTCTCTTACAGCTTTATCGATTTCTTCTTCGTACTTCGCATACTCATTGACTGTCATCTTTGCAATGGCAGCATTAGACCATACTTTCTTTGTAGGAGCCTCTGATGCCTCTGCTTTTTTAGTTTTACTAATTGCTTTAGCAGCTTCTTTTTTAGCAGTCTGTTCTTCTTTCTTACTATACTTACCAAGCCCTCGATCCATTTTATATAAATCTAAAGCTCTTCCAGCTAGTGAAGCATTGCTCGTATTTTCATACAACCAATCTTGAATAACAGGATCTTGCTTTGCAGCCCATTCATGAAAATCGTCTTTTGAACGAAGTTCATTAAAATCAGGATGCATTTTTAAAAGTTCTACTTCAGCTTTTTCTTTTGCAATTTGTTCCTGTTGAGCTTGAAGATTTTGGTATTTATCCTCCATCTCTTTTGCTCGTGTATCTGCTTTGTTCATAGCAATGGTTTCAACCATTTCATAAACATCGGGATATTCCTTTCTCCAAGATTCTAAATCTTCCTTGGATTTAGGTGGAATAAATTGTTTTGTTGACTGTTCAAGTTGAGTTCTTAAAGTTCGAACTTCATCTTTATGCTTTCCGAGTGTAGAATCATAGTGTCTTTTCAAATCGTCATAACGTTTCTTAAAGACACGGTCTTCGGCATTCTCAGGGCGTTCAGTTGAAGGAGTTGCCTTACCATCTAAGCTTGCAATTTCTTCTGATGCTTTGGTGTCCTTTTGAACGGTTGCTGTCTCTGCTTTCTCTTTTTGTTCCCTATTAAATTTTGCTAACTCACCTCTAGCAAATGCTTCAGTTTCAGCATCGTCTGTTTCTTCACGAGTCTTACTATAAAGTTTTACTTTTGGTTTCTTAACTAATTTAGGTTTAGGAACTTCAACTTCAGTTTCTTGCGAAACCTTAGTTTCGTTTTCTTTGTTTTCCATTATTTTTTCCTCTTAAGGTTGAGTGCCTTATGGATAAGGGTAGCTCTATACTGTCTCCATATTTTGTGGGCTGGTCATTAAACCTGCTGTTTCATTAGTAGGTTGTTCTGCACCAGGTGGCACATTGTTTTGGTTTTCCATCTGAGCTTGCTCAATGTCAGGGCTAATTACATCAGCCATAAAATTTTGCACAGCTTCATTTTCATCTTGTCCACCATATCGTTGCATTGCAAATCGCTTTACAACTGATAGTGGAAAGATAACATTAGGTTCATCTGATCCAAGCTGACCAATAACTGATGCTAAGTCTGGAAAGATTTTACTTAATGCTTCTTTAACAGATGGAGATAAAGCAGCTTGTAAGCTTTCTATATCTTCATCCGATAAATTTTTTACTCCTGGGTATTTTGTCGTTAATGGACCATCTTGTGATTCAACTACAGGAGGTGTTACCTGAGCCTGTGTAGGTTGTTGTTTTGGCATAACTGGAACTTCAGGTATCATAGGTTTTTTATCAATTAATCCAGTTGTTGTAATTTTATTTCCAGGTCCTATTGCCATTATGCTAATACCTCTTTAGTTTTTTTCTTTTTAATTAATTTACTAATTAATAAACTTATTTGTTCAACTAATAAATTATAAATATATCCTCGTAATGTAAACTTAGCTTTACCTAAAGTATATTTTACATGTTGAATTTTGTATTTCATTATATGTAGCCAAAATTTTGTAAGCCATTTATTTGTTTTCATTTTTTTAGCAGTTGGCATTGCCCATATCCAATAGCCTTTTAATTCATCTTTAGTCCATTTATCTAAAGTATAATCCCAATGAGTTTTATAATCTTCATTTGAAATAAATCCTTGTCTATTTAGTTCTGTACAAATAACACTACCAGTAACTGTTTCAATAAAACTAGATCCAGCATCTGCAACAGTTTCTAGAACTCCTTCTGCAACTTTACCAACACCTTTTACAACTTCTTTACCAACTCCTGAGCCTATTAGCATACTTGCTCCAGCTACATAAGGATTTGTTAACATGCCTCCTGTTGCTAATCTACCACTTAATGTTTTACCTAAAACATTTTGAGTCATATATTTAACAGCAACATCACCAGCCGCACCTGTCATTTTTTTAGTAATATAATTTGTTAAAACTTTTCCACCTACATTAAAAGCAGTACTTACAGCCTGTTCTTTCCATGTTGGACGAGCTGCTCTTGCTGCATCACTTATAATTTTTTTATAATCAGGTTGCTCAACTCTAGTACCTTCAGTCATCTTCATAACTTTTTCAAGTGCTGTAGGCTCTGTAGATTCAGGAGTTATAGCTCCTGGAGTATAAGTTATTGCCCGACCTTCAGTTGCACCAACTTCTTTAGTTGTAAACTGTCCTGTAGTTTCATCAAACTCTGTTCGATATTGACCAGGTGTTTCTCGAATAATTCTTTCTGTTTGTGCACCAATATTAGGTGCATTCACTAGTTCTGTTTTTTCTTTTTGCCCTTCATAAGCTTCAAACTCAGATAAGTTTGGTGATACCACTTTAGGCTTTGTATCAACTTCTACGTATTCGTAGACTCCCATTTCATTTTGAACTAGTTTAGCTACCATTTATATTTTTTCCTTATTGTGTTTCTGTGCCTGCGGTAGGTTTAATATTTGCCGCACTAAAGCCAGTTTCCCCTGGCAACGGTACAGATCCCGTTCCAATGTTGCTACCTCCAACTCCTGTTGGATCTGTTGCCGAAGCTCCTGGAGGTACAGGACTAACCTGTCCCATTTGGCTTTGTCCTCCAACAGCGGCAGTATTGTTTTGATTTCCATTTGCTAACCCCATTATATGTGCATAGATCGCAGCTTTTTCTGGATCATTAATTAATTGATCTGGATCGATATCTAACGATTTCGCTATTTCTTTTAAGCATGTGTGCCATCTTACAAAAGGTGCTAAAGCAGGATTTGATGCTGTTTGCATAAATGTCATCAATCTTTGTGATCTTACTTCTTTTTGCATTAATGAAGATGTTCCTTGTGCTTTAATTTCCAGATCACCTTTGATATGTGGAGTCTCATCATTAAATTGCATATTCCAATGAAACAATGCTTCTCCTAGAGGTTTTATTAAATAGTCATCAATATTTTTAATAACTGTTTTAATACTTAAAGCTGCAGCTCCCATTAACATGGACATCCCTGCTGCAGTTCGTGTTGTTGATTGTACTCCTGTTGCTCCGTGTGAGTATGAAGGAATACCTGTTGATTCATCTGCAAGTTGTCTAAACTTGTCAAACATCATTAAATTCTCATGAGCCGTATTTGGAAACTTAACACCATGAATTGCTGCTCCTGGTTGTCCACTTTGTCTTCTAAAGATTTTACCAGGAAAGACTTTCATATCTTGACCTGGAACTAATAATGTTTCATCAACATCAAAGACTAAATTTCCTGCTAACGCTAAGTTATCAATCGCCATTCGTGCATGACCATTCATAACTTGTTGTGAATCTTCCATGTTTTCTGGAATACCGACTCCAAAAAATTGATACGGATTAATTTCATAAGGTGAAACTAAGTACGGAAGTCGTGTTGGTGTAAATGGATTTTCCACCAATCGAAGAATATGCCCACCACAAATCCACGCATTAATATGAACAACGTCATTGGACGTTTCATATTGAACCCCATATTCATCAGCTAGTTTTTTATCAATAGCTCCCCAAAACTCTAAAATCTCAAATCTGTTTTTATAAAGTGTTGAAATATTTTCTCTATCGTATAGAGATGATTCATAACCTCGTGTTTGATAATTCGGTCCTGTTTCAAGACAAGCACGAATAGCCCCTTCTCGAAACATAGGTTTATCAATTAAATCTTCTAACTGTTGTTTATTATAGGAATGACGTTGAATAACATATTCACAATCATTAATATTCGTTGCATTTGGATCTGGATAAAAATCCCAACAAGAAACGGCTTCTATTGATGGAATTGATTTTGTTTTAGCAACATAAATATTATCAACGTTTCCTTCTTCATCTTCTACCGTATCATAACTATGATATGTCTTAGCATCAGTAAAAGGTCCTTTTAAAATTCCTGTACCTAATAACGACATTTCAAAAAAGACATGTCGTAAAATAGTAATAGCTCTGCTTTCTTCTAATTGATCATGGATTAGTTTTTCCATTTGTTCTGCAGCTAATCTTGCAGGTTCAATTTGAGGTTGACCTTGTGGTGCAGAGCCTGCTGTAAAACCTAACTCTTCATAATCCTGTGCAATATTCTTAATTAAATCTGTGGCTGTTGCTCCTGGTGCTAATGATTTTCCATCACCATCAAAACCATAGATATCATTAACAATATCTTTTGTTTTTAACTGATCAGGTGATTTTTGACCATTCATTTGCCCAGCTTGTGGGTTTAAATGGGCATATTTATCAATATTTTCAGGAACCGTAGTAGGTCTTACACCTAAAGGAAACTTTCCTTGAGAGAATAAAACTTCTATAATTTGTCCAAAGGATGCTAATACTTTTGTTTTTGTTATTTTAACAAAGACTTTTGACTGCTCATTAGTACGAAAAGCCATTTCAGGTCCATAAAGACCTCGATAGTTTCGATATGCCTTAAGCCATCTCTTCTCATCATATAATTTAGAAGTCTCAGATTGCTGAAACTTCTGTCTTATATAACCGACTAAAGGACTAACTTCCTCTGTATACGGTTTTTTAGCCATTAATTAAGCCTACTAGTAATCTCTTACTTCTGCTTTTTTAAAAATTGATGCGTCTACTTTTTCTTTTTTGCCCATTGAGCCTGATTCAGATCCTAAATCACCTTGTTTAATTTTTTGATTTAGATTCATTTGTAGTTTATCATTAGCTCTTTTAGCTACATCAGCTCCAAGGTCGCCTTGTTTAATTTTTTCTAACATGTTTTCTCCTTCTTATTTATGGTTTTGGTGGATAATAATCTTTTCCTTTTAAAAGATCAGTTTCCCCGTATACTTTATTAGTTTTTATTTTCTTTTTTTTAAAAGTTGCTTTTATTCCGCCATAGATATTTTTAATTTTCGTTTTATATTTATCTAAAACGATTTTATTAGCTTCTTGTAAATCTTCTAATTTTAATCCCATTAGTAATCTTTTTCGTCAGCTTGTTTAAATAATGATTCTTGTACATGTTCAGATCCTGATTTTGTAGGATACTGATTATTTTGCAAAGCAGTTTCAGATTCACCTTTACGAGGTGCATCTTTAGCAAAGTCAATATTCATTGATTCCCGATTTGGCTGTTTGCCATCAGGTGCTGCACCAAGATCTCCTTGTTTTATTTTTGCTTTTGGATCGAATTTAGTTTCCATATATTCCTCTATAGTTTTATTTTCTTAATTGATAGTACGTTTTTAGTAGGTATAGTGGTGTACGATCCACCTTGTTCGATTTCATGATTATCTTCAAAACTTAAATCTGACATAATCACCGTTGTCTTTGTTGTCTCTGCCATTAACCATCCTACACTATAGCAAACCGCAGTCTTTGCCTTTTTAATTTTATTTAAATTTTCCCAATCTGATGATGAGACAATATCTTCCCATGCTACGAGAACGAGTTTATAAGGAAAATTCTTTTTATCTATTTCAGGTAATTTTTCTTTCGACACAAGTTATTAATATCCAAATATTCTATCAACAGGGGTAAATTGTGGTCTTGTTGGTGAGTTAAATCGTTTGGCATAACTTGTATGCATCGGTCGACTCATACAACCGTAGCGTAGTGCATCATAAGCGTGATCTTCTACATCTGTATTAATATCCTCAGGATTACTTTCATCCAAAGGTAAAATCGGTAAGGTACGAATTAAATTTCTGCAACTAGAAAAAATTCTTAAACCAGGTTCTTTCTTTTCATTTTCACTGGGTTTAAGTCGTTTGTGAATTTCTAACTTTCCACTAATTCTACTTTTAGGCGTTCGATCGGAAGGTCTCCAACGACAGCCTTGCTGTACCATAGTTTCTGCAATACTCGGTCCTATATCTCCACGTTTAGCCCAAGTACTCGCATCTAAAACTCCGTAGCGTATATATTCTCCCTTTTCTAATTCTAAGACTTTTCGTGCAAATACATCTGCCGTAATCTTTTGGGTATATAGTTCTCGATATATCCATAGGTTATTATCATAATCAATAGCAAACCAAAGAACACAAGCAGGAGAACTGTAGCCCCAGTCTGCAGAACGAAATCTTTGCCAACCTTTAGGGATCTCAAAAGGATCCACCACGTGAGTGTTTTTATTAAATTCAGGAAACGCAGAATCTTCAAATGCATCCCAATCTCCATCTAAGAATTGTTTACGTTGTATTTCAGGTAATGATGCCAGCATCGCATAGTAGTCATCGGTCTGCATCAAATAAGGGTTGTCTTGTAACTTCGCAGGAATAAAACGTCTTGTAATTCGTTTAGTTCCTGTTGGCGTACTGATTTCCAAATTAAAAGTTTTATTTGGCTCAGCAGGGTTTACAAACATCTCTCGTACCCATTGGGATCCGATGTTACCTGGATTGCCTGTGGATCGCATGAACACAGGTATCTCTGGATCAACTGAACGTAAAGATGATCTTAAAAAATTATATATATCTGGCGAAGGATATTGTGGTAGTTCGTCTATTCCTATCCATGTGTAAGATTGACCTTGGTAACGTAAAGCGTCTGTCATGTTCTCTGCGTACCCGAACTCGATCTTTGCTCCTGATGGGAATCTCCACTCTTTTTCTTGCTCTCTCCATTTGGCTCCTGGGAACGCCCTGTTATATAAACGCTGAGAGTGCGTAATAAGATCTCTCAACTCGGGCATTGTTCTCCGTAGTAGTAGTGCTCGGTGATGTGTTTTGTCACAATAGCGTAGAGGATCTACTAACATTGCGTAGGATTTACCTCCACCTCTTGCTCCACCGTAAAATACTTCCCGTTCTGCAGAAGCTAAGAAATCTGTTTGTGGACCTGTATTTGGTTTAAAAACAACTTCTTGCTGATTAATGTGCTTCTGAACATTCGGGGAGGCACTATCGATTACGTCTTGAGTTATTAGTTGCTGCTCTTTTCCATCTAATGCTTTATTGACGGACTTGAGTTTTTGTTTTACATGCTCGGCATGCTGTTTGGCTGAACGGAGTGATTGTTCTGCCTTTGCAACTTTCTTACGTGTCCGTGCTAGAATGGCTTTGGTTGACTCTTTCGCCTTGCTCCGAACTTTCTGTTTGGGCTTCGGAGGTTTTATCTCTAATGACTCGTCTTTTAAGTCCGACATGCGAAAGGTACCTGCCTGTTTTTCTGTGCAACCATTGTGCAACTTCTCTGTATGAACACGTTTTTAAATAATTCTTTGCTTCTTGTAAAGCTTGTAGTTCTGATTCTATCGGCTCAATAAAATCTGTATTTTCCGATAGCTTATAACCAAAGGGAATTGTTCTGGCTTTTCTTTTAATCAATTGCTATTTTTTAGTATGATCAGTATGATCATAAAATTTCTTAAGATCATATGGAAGGGGGACTTTTATTTTTGTTTTCTTCTCTACCTTTTTAATAGCAGATTTTAATGCCTTAAGTTCATAGGGCATTGGTACGTTAATTTCTTTTTTTGATGTATCTGTCATAATTATTTTTTCTCTGAGGTATTAAATGAATCGTCAAGCTTATCCTTTGCGGGTAATATGAAAATGCCATGCAACGCTTTCATATTAATATCGAGTTGATCTTTCTTTACAATTCCAATTCGATCTAAAATCTGTTTGGCTGCTTCCATTCGAATATTAGCATGAGGTGTGGTTCCATCCTCGTCTAACATA
>VTLG01004452.1_pt1 | contig 20992 bp, 30 predicted proteins | sample 4694571 | NCBI WGS metagenome assembly VTLG01 (sample SAMN12604809, study PRJNA352737) | marine metagenome | biome: ENVO:00000447; feature: ENVO:00000209|ENVO:00000569|ENVO:01000036; material: ENVO:00002151; isolation source: viral sequences binned using virsorter ... | reverse complement strand
TTTTTCAACAGGAACAACAGAATCAGGAAAAGAGCGAGGAGGCGGAGTCCAACCATCTTCTTTAGCAAATTTTTGAAGTGTACCGAGTGAGATCCCAGAGCGTTGAAAAGAATCCCATTTCTTTGCACATTCTCCTGGTTTATATTTGCTGTTCTTACTTGAGAGATCTTCCCAATCTGCAAGGAGTGAATCTCCTGCGGAGTGAGCAGCCATTCCTATTTTGATCCATTGGTCGTAGTCATCTATTCGGCTTGGGTTAATGGATTGAAGAAGTGAGCGAGCTTTGTCGATGTCTGAATTAAAAACCTGAACGGGTGTTGCTTTCTTCTTTTTTTGTTGATCCATCATCTTTTCGATAATGGCTAACGGTGCTTCGGCTAATTCAAGGTCAGCAGGTGCGCGACCATCCATCCATCTATATCCGTCTGTCATCGGATGCTTGCCGCAAACGATTGATTGCATCCCATTCCATCGAAGTTCTAACTGTTCAACAGATCCATCTTCATCTTTTACACCTGTCTGAAATTTACGTGTTTTAATCTTCGGCCAATATTTTTCTGGGACTTTATAGATCAGTTGATAACGACCAACACGCCCAGATGTAACCATCCAAGAAGGAGGAAGAGATCCAAGACTTAATCCCCACTCTTCAGTAAGAATTTTTGAAGCGGATTGACCATCGTGATCGAGGAAGAGAAGACCGCCGCTAGGAGTACCACAGCAAACACCAATACCAGTTGAACGACCTTCAGATATTTCTTTAAACAGTTGAGAACGGCTTAAAGGATTTTTCTGCCAATCATTTTGATAGGGGCGTTTATTTTGAACGGCAACAAAACCCCATGACTTCGGTAAACGAAGCAACTCATCTTTAATATCCATCGTTTATCTGTTTATCTGAGATTCGTAAGCGTCAAGCTGTATTTCTTGCTTTGTCATCGCATGACGGATGATTGTTCTAATAAAACCAGCTCTTGAAAGTTCAGGCGGTTTATTTTCGTCTAGCCATTTGATTTGCTCTTTAGTGAGCTGAGTGTTGATTGTCTTCAATTCGATGTCTAAGTCCACTGGGGTTGTTTTTGTATTAGATATGTGTAAGATAGCACCATAATCAACCCCGTCAACAAATGAAGATGTTTAAGGGTGATGTTGACGAAAGATGGTCACGGATCATCACAGCGTCAGGCTCACCATCAATGCAAATGCTACTGGCTCAAGCGTGTCGGTTAAGAGCAATTCATAAGGATGGCAGATTTTTCTGGAAGAGTTACCGCGTTGAAGTTGAGGCCAATGCTAAATGGATCAATATGATCCAATCACGAAGAAACTATCTAGAGGAAGCATGTCAAAGAGAACTCGATACGAAAAAGGTCACAGTATTTTTAATTGCGGTGTAAAAGAATGGAATTAAGGGAATACCAAAAAGAGGCAGCCGATAAGTTGTATTGGTTACTCGCACGAAAACAGTTTGCTTATCTCATGGGTGAGGTAAGAACAGGCAAAACCTTGACCGCTTTAAGTTTGATCGAACGGTTAGGCATCCAACGGTGTTTATTGGTGACAAAGAAAAAAGCAATCCCAAGCATTGAAAAAGATGCCAAAGCTTTAGGACTGCAAGATAAAGTTTTAATTATTAATTATGAACGGCTGCCTAAGTTTGCATGGACGTTCTGGCAGTTATTGATTGTTGATGAAGCACATTCCATTGGTGCGTATCCAAAGCCAAGTGGGAGGTGGAAGAACTTAAGACAGATGAGTTATGAAAAAGTCTTGTTAATGAGTGGAACAGCCTCACCAGAATCTTATTCGCAGCTCTACCACCAGATGACATTGCACCGACCTGTTTGGGCGCAATATAAGAATTTTTATGAGTGGGCAAAAAAAGGTTATGTTGACATCTGTCAAAAATATGTGGGCACAGGCCAAACCGTAAACGATTACTCTAACGCTAACAAAGAATTAATTTTGAAAGATATTGATCCGTTTGTTGTGCGGATGACTCAAGAAGATGCAGGATTTGAAACCAAGATTGATGAAGCTGTCCGATATGTAGAGATGAACGGAACAACGTATGGATTAGCTCAAAATATTATTGATGATGGAATATCAACTCTTAGTAATCAAACAATCCTTGCTGATACAGGAGCAAAGAAACTAAGCAAGTTAAAGCAGCTTTATTGTGGAACAGTTATTCCAGAAGAAAGCGGAAAAGGGATAATTTTTGATCGGTCAAAAGCTGAGTACATCAAAAAACGATACGGCAAACATAAAATTGCAATTATGTACTGCTATGAAGCAGAGCGAAAAATGCTTTACGGAATGTTCCCTAATGCAACCGATAGTCCAGAAGAATTTAATGCAAACAAGGATGCAGTTTTTATTGGGCAAGTAAGAGCCAGCCGTGAAGGAGTGAATTTAAGTAGTGCAACGTATCTTATTTTTCTGGGCGTTGACTTTGCAGCACTCTCTTACCTCCAAGCAAGAGATCGTGCAAGCTTCCTGGGGCGTGATGCCAGCAACCCGCCTAGAATTAGGTATATATTTGCGTCTGATGGAATTGAAACTCAAGTTTATAGAACAGTCAGAAAAAAAGAAAATTTCACGATCAGTCATTACAAGTCGTGCAGAGAGCAATTATCAAGCCAAGCTGGTGAAAAACTTCGAGAAAGACGGATGGGAAGTTATTAAACTTTTAAAGACAAATAAAAATGGTTATCCTGATTTGCTATTGCTTAAACCGAATGAGGTGCGATTTGTTGAAGTGAAGGCACTGAAGGGACGGTTAAGTAAGATTCAGGAATATCGAATAAAAGATCTACGCTCTAAAGGCTTTCCCGTCGAAGTTGCCAGATCGCCTGATTAAAGTTACATTTTGTTTACATGGGATGGAATGTTCCCCATCACCCAACCCCATGTGTTGAGAAGAAGTAAGGGTAGTTAGTCGCTGCCCTTATTTCATGTCCGCAATTATTCTACTGACCATCACGGCTTTTGAGTAGTGAGAATTGGTTCCTGCTAACGGTCTTAATTTTTTATGCGTTAATTGCATAAGTCCAGCCCTGAAACCTTGAAGACCTACAGGGCTACGATAAACAAAGGGAGAACCGAGCAAATCTAAGAATTGTTTCATTTCGTTAAGAGAGGTGTGCAGAGATGTATAGACATGTATATAATAAAGGAGTACGGGCGGAACCGAGGGAGACATCCTCGGAAAGCTCCCGAACCTTCCTCCACTGTCGGAGGCGGCGCGGTCGTTTGATTTTTCAAACGGAGCTGTAAGTCCGAACAAGGTTGGCAACTGGTCGTGAAGCCCGACCCGTGATCTGGTAGCTCCAGCACGAACCAAACGCAGGATCGCAACCTGAATCAAACCAACCCCATTTTGATATGACATCATCAGCCGTCAAGATTCCGTCAAAATTGACAAGAGCCGTTTTATTCTCGAAGAATCAAGATCTCGAATCAACCAACGAAGGCTTGAGCCGCAGGGTTAAAAATCTAGAACAGGAAGTCACCGTTCTATTTGCCATCGCAGGATTAGCAACTGCATGGGCCTTAATTTTTTAACCAACCGCCCCGCAAGGGGCTTTTTTATTTACAAAACAATGTATAACTATTGGCTCCACAGTACAACTAGGACTATTGACGATAAGTCCCTTTATGGCCTTATTGATTGGCAAAAAGAAATCGACTCAAAAAAAGCGTCTATAAAACGCCTTAAAAAACAGATTGTCGAACTTGAGTTAAAGAAAAGGAAGCAAGAAGAATGGATAAAAGCAAAAAAGCTGGATTACATTAAGTTCTAGCCCTAGATTGACAGGGGTGTGCAGGGATGTATAATGAACAGGTTCACGCATTTCTTTCCATGCATGAGTCAACTATCGCCGCCGCCAAGGCATTGGCTAAGGCGATCACGGACAACGGAGATCTTGAAGAGATCCGAATTTATAACCTTCCTGAAAACTTGGCCGACTTTCTTGAGGACCACGAGGGGGACTAAACCCCCTCTTTTTAATGGAGATGTACGGACTATTGACACGGGCATGTAGGGGTGTATATTAGATATGTAAGCAATCAACCCCATGAAATTATTTCTATTTGGTATCGGCGTTAGTCTTCTTTATTTCGCTGCTACAAGTTCAGCTTTAGAAGATATGACCCGTCAAGACTGCGAGGTGCATCACATCCAAGCGGCGTGTGCTGCTTTAAGAAAATAGAAGCAAGGCGGCCAACCCCTGACCGCCCCACTTCACCGCCATCGACCTGACCACGGCGGCACATTTAATTTACCTATGACCGACTCAGAAGTCTTAAACACATTTCGCACCGCCGAACAACACGGCGGCAATTTTATGACCCATTTAGCCCGTGCTGGAATCGCAGCCGACCCTATTAATAGAGCCAAGCTCTTAAGAACATGGCCTGAAATCTATCAAACGTATGGCCCTGGATCTGCTTTATATAAGGAGGCAGCATGACCCAAGGCAGCGTTCAAATCTCAAACGAGCAATACCACAAGCCTGACGGTGCGATCAGCTCGACAATGGTGAAGACCATGCACAAATTTGGCCCGTTGGCTTTTTGGAATACTTATTACAACCCAAAACGACCTGAAAGAAAAACAAGTCCTGCTTTAACACTTGGCAGCCTGACGCATTGTGCGGTGCTTGAACCTGACGAGCTGAAGAAACAATTCATGGTCGTTAGCTCTAGAGCTACCAAGAAAGGAAAAGAAGAAGCCAAACAAGCTAAGGATGAAGGTTTAACGGCTGTTACTCAAGCTGATTTAGATTTAGCTTTTGCAATGCGTGATGCTGTTCATGCTGATAAACAAGCAAAATTAATTTTAGAAAGTGGAGCCGCAGAAAAATCATGGTGGAGCGTTGACGAAGCCACGGGGCTAGACATCAAAGCACGAACAGACTGGGTGACGAAGAGAACGATTGTTGATTTAAAAACCACTCGAAGCGGTGCGGCTCCTGACGAGTTTGCAAAAGCGGTTGCTAACTTTGGCTACCACATCCAAGCGGAACACTATCTCCAAACTACGGGGCTAGATCGTTTTGTTTTTTTAGTTGTGCAGTCAGAGTTTCCTTTTGATGTTGCTTTATACGAATTAGACCAAGACGCAATGGATGAAGGAGCAAGGGCAAGACGTAAGGCACTCGATCAGATCAGCGAGTGTCAAATTGCCGACCATTGGCCAGGACATTCTGAAACAGGTGTTCAAAGCCTAAGCCTGCCACGGTGGGCATTTTCAAAAACAACCCCTAATTAACATGACTTTTTCAGATAAGCAGGTTCAGCTTTTAAACGAACCCATTAATAAAAGTAACGTCTCAGAGCGTTGGGCCGATAAGGAAAAGACGTTTAAGCTTTCTTATGTTGAAGGCTGGCACGTTATAAAAGAAGCTAATAGGATTATGGGTTTTGACGGTTGGAATAGTGAAACCGTTGACTTAAGAATGGTTTATGCAGATGAAAAAGTTGTTTCCTATATAGCCAAAGTAAAGATCACGGTTGGAGATGTCGTTAGAGAAGGCATTGGTGCAGGTCATGGCCGTATGGGTGGTATTGGCGACAAGCATGAATCAGCAGTGAAGGAAGCCGAGACAGATGCAAGGAAACGGGCGTTCATGCAATTTGGAGATCAGTTTGGTTTGTCTTTATACGACAAGCATCAAGCATGGGCCAAGAAAGCACCAGCTCCAAAAGAAAAGCCTCCTGTCAAAACAGCACCACCAGAAAAAGATGACGGTGACTCATTAACAAAACAGTTTCTTGCTTATTTAGAAAAGAACCCTAAAAAAACAAAAGCGTTAAAAGAAAATCTAAACAATCGCTACGGTCAAGGAAAGATCAACGAAAAGCAACGTGATCAAGTACTTGCTGCAATCTTGGAGGTAGAAGATCAATGATTGAATATTTAAGACCAAAAGACCTTGCTAACCGTTACGGGATTTCGCTATTCACGTTGCAACAATGGAGAAAGAAAACAAGAAAAGGGGAGGCAACTGGGCCTCCATTTGAGGATATAGGCTTAACACCGTTAAAACCTTACGCTCCTCGGATTCGTTACCGACTCGTTGATGTCATCGAGTGGGAAGCGAAAAACAACATAACCCCAAATTCTACGGACTAACCCAATGGATTCTGCTTTTACAGCCCGCTTTCGTCTTATACCAAATAAGAAAAGGAAAAGCGGCAACGATTGTGATCGTTACTTGATTATTGATTTCACACCAGAAGATGCTAAAGATGCAGCCAAGTGGTTGCTTGCTCAAGCTGAAAAATGTGAAGTTCCAGGTGGATCAACAATCAGAAAATATAGCTCTCGCACCGATTACGAAGAGATTCCTGGCTTTACTTTATTCGGAAGTCAGTGGTCTATTGATCCTGATTCTGAAGAAGAATGGACAGACGGTAGAGGAACAATTTCTCCTAGAGCCTAAACATAAAAAAGCCCCTCAAATGAGGGGTCTTTTCTTTCCAATGCAGACCCTACGGTGGGTCTTTTTTTATGGTAGCAACTCCCAAACCCTTAAAGCTTAAGTTAAGTGGAGCCTTGCCAACTAGAGCAAGGGACAGACTTAGTTGCAGCCGCCACCGATTAAATCGGACTATTACTGAAGTTACCCCGTAGGACTTACGGGCCACCTTCTTGCGGTAAAGACATTATAGCCCTATTAGTTGTTTAAGCCAGTGTTTTTTTTTTTACGGGTGTAGCACAAGCCAGCTTGGCTTTTAGAACATGGATCTCCTGCAGACAACCCGCAATAAATCGACATTGATCATGGGTTTGCCTTGTCATGGCTTCGGCGTATCTTTTTACATACTCAATATCTTTTGAAGCGTTAATGGCGCGGATCTCTGTTTCCATGCTTAGTTCGTCTTCTAGTGTCGGAGTCAAATGATCAGCCAACTCCATCAACATCTCGAACTCAGGAGGAACTTGTGACATGTTTTTTCTTTATGTCTAGCAAACATTGTTGCCAATTTCCATGCCTGGTTTGTTGCCGTCTTAGCTCTTGGCAGTGAGAACAGTTACATTCCTTCTTCAAGCTCGGCTGCTTTCTCTGCAAGTCCTGTATAGATGCCGTGGTAAGGGTTAGGTGATCCATCAGGCAAAGTCTTATGGTGTCTACCGTCTAAAATATATAGCCTCTCCATTCTGAGTACTCTTTGTTCATCTTCTTTTCGCCATTCAGGCTTATACATGATCATTGAAGTTTTGTTGTCTCGTTCGGGAATAGTCTAGCTTCTATAAACGCCACAGCCTCATCATCTATCTTATTTGTTGATTGTTTCGCGGCTGCTTTCAGGATGGACAGCACAAACTTTTTTCCTTGATCTGAATTTAAAAATCCGTACAAGATCGGTTTAAAAACTTTGAGTAGCTTTTTCATAAGAAAGGATTAAAGTATTTCTGTAATTTACTAATGATGCAAGTAAGTTATTAAACGCTGTGGGAAGCGGATTGTTCACACCCCTGACGGTTAGAGGCGTTGGGGGTTTTTATTTGTTCCCAATACTTTACAAGTGTTTCCAGCTCTTTAATCCTGGCCTTAGCCCTTACTATCTGTTCCTCCATCCTTGGGGATCTCTCTTGGTTACTTCCAATCTAGCAACATCCTTCTCGATGGCCGATAGGCGGTGAAATATCTCTCTAAAATTACCTTGTGAACGGTTTGAACGGTTGCTCAGAACCATCAACAACGCAGACATGGCAGCCCCTATCAGTGCTGCGAGTAGTTCTTGAGGCATATCGGACTATTCTTGTGTAGTCTTAGATTATCTTTACCTCTGTCTTCATGGAAGAACAAGAAGATCAACAAAAAGAAGGTCAGTCGAGAATTGGAACACTAGTCCAACTGATCGTCTTAGCTTGGTCACTTGGAGTAATTTCAATGAGTTATTTTGGAAATACAGTTAAACAAATTGATACAACTTTCGCGGCAGGCTTACTTTCGGGCGTGTTGTCCAGCTTCAATATCACCGTAAAGAAACCAGGCAATAATAAGAAGACAGAAAAAACAGATCCTATTACAGGTAAAAAAGTTGACCCTGTTACAGGCAAATTAAAATCATGAAGAAACTTTTCTTGCTGCTATTCCTAGCAGCCCCTTCTGCTTACGCAGATATGACACATAACATCACAACTTCAACTCAGTTGACAGTTAATGGAGCCTATACAGATTCAAACCGTATAGGCAGTACTTATGCAGTCTCAGGTTCCAATATTAAAGTTGCTACTGATGCTCATTTCGGAAAGTTAACTGCTGGTACTGCTACTACAGCAGCAACACTTGATGTTGGAGCGTATGACGTGAATACTTCTGGGTCGGCTTTCTCCTTCTCAGAAAGTTGGACTCAAGGTGATGCTACAAATCCAATAGGATCAGGAGTTGATGTGACTTCAGGTGTGGTGGCAGACATGCCAGCGTACGGTGAAGTTTTAACGATGTCGGGCGGTGTGGCAGGTTCACTCGCAGGGACCATTAATTCTGCGGGAGTTGTGACTCTTACGGCTGGAGGGGCGAACACTTCTGCGGTGGGTTCAGTAGTAACGAGTCTGACGGTGAAGTAATGCACGTTCCTCTTATTGTTGCTGCTATTGCTGTCGTTATCCTTGTTGGGTTTAATTTTTTAATGTGGAAGCACTACATGGATATACATAGATAATGAAAAGCCTTTTATCATTATTTTTATTCTTTTTTACACCTTCTTATGCTGTCCCCGTCGTACCAAACTTCTCGTCTGGAACCATGTCAGCCGTTACACGGACCACACAAAACATCACTGAAACTATTGTTTCTACTGATTACAACACTGGGCATACTTATACGATCAATGGAACGAATCTTTCTATTGACGGCTCAACTCTTTCACCTCCACCAACAACGATCAATGAAACAATAAATGGAACGAGTTATACATGGACAGGAGCAGATTTAAACCAGAAGCCAAACGTCACGATTGCAAATCCAGGTCAGGCGTTTCAATACGCAGAAAGTTACATTGGCCCTGGTCTTCAGAACGTAACAACAATCAACCGCACAACAGTACTAGAAAGTACAACAGAAACTACTTCAGTCTTCTCGCAATAATATTATTTAGTGGATCAAATGCGTTAGCCAATACTTCACAAACTGCGGCTCCAGTAGCAAATACAAGTGCATCGCTAACTAACATGGCGATCCAGACATTACAAGGAAATCTTATACAAAACCAATACGGAGGTGGAGTTGTTTGTCAGGGGCCAATGTTGACATTTTCTCCCTTTATTACTGACTCACATTCGTTTCAAAAACCTAGAGAATATTGGTACGACTCCCCAGTCTACAGCGACGAAGGAGACATCTTATATCATCAAAGAACAAGGACAGGACACAAGGATAATTTCTCACTTAATGTCGGAGCAAGTTTAACTTTTTCAATGCCCTTAGATAAGAGATTTCAAGAGCGTTGTTTGAAAAATGCAAAACTACAAGGAGATCATCAACAACAACTAATTGATAATAAAAAGTTAGATTGGCACATCGCAAGATTGAGAGAATGTGGTCGCCTACGTCTAGAAGGAATTGAGTTTGCTAAAGATTCTCCTTACTATCATCTCTGTGAAGATGTTGTTGTTAAACCTAAGATGGGTCAAGTCTTACCACATAGACATCTTATATCTCAACCTGACTCTAAATAATTAACCCCTACAACGTTTAGATGTAGGGGTAAATAGCCGTCATTTGGTTTCCCTTATGACCTTCAGAGACTGTGCAGACGGTTACTAAGCCCGAAGCCCATCTCAGCATGTATTTATTTTACCTTGTTTTTCAATGGTGGTAAACCCCTCTTCTCCCGATAAGAATTAGTCCTTTTTTCTGATAAGTTTGGTCGCTTTACTTTTTTGCCTAATATCTTTTTCACTCTATTCACTATCTGTTTAATGATTGGCTTGACTGCCTTCAACATTATGGGTGTAGAAAGTGCTGCTGTAGTGGCTACGAGCGTTATCGATCCAGTCTTTACTACTTGAGGCACTGTTGGTATAGCATCAATTATCTGTTGTTGGACATTTAATTTTTTATATCTAGTTACACAACGGTTTCCTACCAATTCATACTTAATAATCTGTTTAGTACCTTCTTCTACTTTTGTTCCAATCTCAGGCGCACCATCGGGAGGACACGCTTCTGGCGTTGCTTCTGGTACTTCTGCTGCTGGAGGGGTTTCTGGCTCTTCGTATCTTTGAGGCTCTTCTTCTTTTATAGGTACGAGCTTGTGAGGCTCGTAATTCATAGGCTCATAACTTGGTGTCTGTGCAGGACACAGAATCATATTTCCATCTGGATCGTTATCTAATAAAGCATCATTTTCATTACCTCGCCTTGCTTTAACACAAGGCATTTCAATTACTGGGAATCCTATCGGTACATTGATTGGTACGTTCGGAGGATTAACAACAGGTGCTTGTATTAAATATGTTTTGACTTCAATCGAAGGAATTTCAATTTTAGGAATCAATTTCTATCTCTATAAGCCCTCGTCTTACATGCACTAGAACAATAAATTTTACGTTGCTCTTTTGTAAAAAATCTTTCACCACAATGCGGACAGCTTTTAAGCATACTGCCCATTTCACCTACTCTTTTATAGATCCCATTATTAGCAATAATAAATTCGTCGAAATCTTTAATCATTCATACTTGGATTTGGCTAAGACAACAGCAGCGTCCTGATCAGTGAAATTTTCAGTAGTCCATATAGAAGTTGTACCATCTTCTTTCTTATACGCTTTTATGATTTCTAAATGTCTTGCGTTCCTTGACAATCCTTCTTTATCCTCATCCGTAATCACTTCTTGAGCACAAACATTATTTATGAAAGTGACGCTATCACCTGCATTAGTGAAGATTTTAGCTACCTGTTCAGTTGTTCTTTCAGCCATTGTTTAAGAAGGTTTTGTGGGCCAAGTGATATTCCAAGGATCTTGATTCGTAATGTCCCGAAGATTTTGACGATAGGTTTTCCAATCATCGCTAAGGGTTAAATCACTAGATGCTCGCCAATCTGTCTCTCTTAATTTTTCATTTCTCTCAAGTCTTACCTTTTCTAATTGCTGATTATCTACTGCTGTCTTTTCATCAGTTGTTAAACTTACAACCTCGTACTCCTTAACAAAATCACCATCTATAAAAGGGGTAACAGCGTTAAGCTTTTGTGTCTCCTGGTTATAAGTTACATCAGCAACTTTCTTACAGTTGTTTTCACTTAAAAAACTATCAGTAGGGCCAAAACGAGTAAACGATGTGTTAGGGAATAAGGCTGTATGTTGCCCTACCTGCTTAACTGTTGATCCATCAATAATTGCTATTTTCATGATTTAAGTTGTGTAATCTAATTTTAACGCTTGAATGTGATATGCGTCTGTATAACCAATAGTCCCACTATTTATAGACCAATTGTTACTGAAATCTGTCCACTGACTATAAGTAGATGAACTGCTTTTTACATAAGGGTACTGAGCAGTACTAAGTGAACTTGCAGCGTTATCATAAGCACTAGCATCACTATCACTACGATACATACCACCACATATAAAATCTCTATATTTCATGAAGCACTTGCCACTACTAGTTGTATAACCAGAAGCCGTCTGTTTTGTAGCTATTTCAATCACTATGTCATTTGTCCCATTCCATTGAAAATAACTAGAAGGAGTAATGCTTGTATCATTCCCCCCTCCTGCACTTACCTCAATTAATTCTCCTATCTTCCCACTAGCGAAATTCATATTGCTAGAACCAGAAATACTTACTAATGGAGGAAACTCAGTTGTAGCATTGTCTTGATAAAGCACTGTCGCTGTCTCTCCAGACAAGACATCATATTCACGAGTACTGTCATCAGGATCACGGTGATACATGCTCCACCTAACACCTCTTGGAATATTCCCAGTAGGAGCAATATTTCCCCAGATATATTGTGAGAACTTATTAAATTTTGCGCCTGAAGGTACTGATGCCGCAGTTAACTCAGCAGCTAATATAACATCTTGTTTTTTATGCGCTCTATAATATGAGTTGAAAAAAGTTTGGAAATTACCAGCTTGAAGAGTCCAAGTTATATCCTCTGTAATTGTCGGATCAGTAGTATGAGAAACACCTAAAAATTTTTGACTAGTATTGTAATCTGTGTCTGTTAAAACTGGGTAAAGCTTAGAAGTACTTGAACCGCCATAGAATCCTCTTTCAAAGCTACCACCACTAGAAGGAACTCCACTTGCTCTTAAAAAATGATTCCTCATGCAGATACTCCAACTAAAGCACCGTAAAGATCACTTCCAACTTTCCACAGTTCAATACATGTATAACCACTTGTCGCCAATGTAGGTGCTGATCCTGCCGAGCTTGCTCCTAACCATTTGATAGTAGGCCAAGTAATGCTGTAAGAGCTGCCATCATTCACCATTAAAAGCATACTTTGTCCAGCAGTTAAAGAATCTGTTGCTGTCCTATTAGCTCCTAATGTCCAAGTTTGTACAGTACCTAAATCAGGATCTAAAGCAACACTGGAGGCATCTGTTATTGCTAAAACATTTTCATCTATAGCACCAGGTAAATCAATTGTCCCATTGTCGTCAATTTGGAAGCCATCTAATCCTGGCAATCTGAACTTAGTGACGTTTGCATCACCTATCGTTATTTCATTAGAGACTGTATTTGAACTGGCCGCCGCATCATGACCCAAAATAGTGCAATTAGATCCAGTAGTTAAACCCCCTGCATTGTCTCCAATCGCCGTATTATCTGAACCTGAAGTAAGACCGCTAAAAACGTAAAATCCAAGTCCCACGCAATTACTTCCGTCTCCGCTAGTTGGAAATGCTGCGCCTCCTATACCAACGTTAAAGCTACCTGTTCGGGTTCCTGCGGTCTCATTACCCATGTAACAATTTTGCTGTCCTGATCCAGAACTTTGAGCACATTTTGTCCCTATAAAAGTATTTTTTACACCAGTGGAATTTTTACCCGCTTGACCACCTACACATAGAGCCGAGGCTCCAAACTGGTTTTCTGTACTATAAGTTTTACCGGCCTCGTATCCAACAAACACTCCATAACTAGAAGTCGTGAGAGCTGCTCCAGCCTCCATGCCGACGCAGGTGTTATAGCTACCAGTAGTGAGTGAATCTCCACTATATGACCCGTATAGAGAATTTTTATCCGCTGTCGTAATAGCCGTTCCACAGTCGTAGCCATATAGAGAATTATCAGTAGCCTCAGTGCCATCAAAGGAATCACCCGCATTAGTTCCAGCCTTGGTATTTCGTTGGGCATCACTGGATAGTGTGGTACTTCCACCACCTCCACCAGCTCCTATTTCAACGACAGATCCATCGTCCTTTTTTGTAAATAACCCACCATCAGCAGTATTAATCAATAACTCCGCTGTCGCACTAAAATCACTAGCACTAGGGTCTGATGTTCCTCGTTTATGTCTGATTGTATTCGCCATTTAGAAAGTCCCTCCATCAACTGTTGAACTAGACGTTAGTTTTGCGTTTAACTGAGTTTGAATTGCAGAGGTAACACCATCTACATAATTTAATTCGGTCGTTGTAGCAGTAACACCGTCTAATAAATTTAATTCTGTTGCTGTGCTGGTAACACCATCAAGGATATTTAGCTCTGAAGTCGTTACAGTTGCGCCATCTAAAATTGCAATTTCTGTTGAAGTCAGAGCAGCTAAAGCCGCAGCTCCTCCAGATTGGCAAGAACTAAGCGTATTTAAATCAGCCGCATAAGCAACAACATTTGTACCAATAGCTAAACCTAAAGCAGTACGAGCCGCACTAGCTGATGTTGCCCCTGTTCCTCCATCTCCTACAGCAAGCGTCCCAGTTATTGAACTAGCATCTAGTTTTACGGCTAACTCTGTCGATTCAATAACTAATCCACCATTGCTTTTTAAATCGACACTTAATTCATTCCCAGACTTATCAAGACCATCTCCAGCCGTAACATTTCCAGAAGATGAAAATGTGCTAAACGCTAAATTATTGGTTCCTACAACAGCACTTCCTTTGTTAGAAGTACAGACAAAACCAATGTCCGCATTGGCTGAGCCTTGTTCTATAAATGTAAACGCACCTGCAGCATCTGACGATGCCGCCATGTCGTCAGCTCGCGCCCATGATCCAGACTTACAAAGATAGATACCATTTTCGCTACTGGTACTTTGATCTTTTACAAGCACTCTTTCATCAGCACTAACAGAAACACCATCAATCGTTTTAGTTCCTGACAACGTGATATTCGCCGTGGTCGCGACTTTGCAAGAATCCTTTACGTCCAAGCCCTGAGCAACTCCGTCTGTGTATGCCTTAGTACACAGATGAGAATCAGCCGTTGGAGCAACGCCACTGATCGGGTTGGTGGCAGAGGCCATTTGATCAAGTCTATTAACCCTTACTCCTGTATCAAAATCACTAATCTTTGTATGCGCTATTGATGGAATATCAGCAGCAACTAAAGCTCTAAAATTGGGAGCCGCTGCGCTGCCTGTCGTTGGTCCGCTAAGAATAGTATTTGCTGTTCTTGTGTCAGTCTTATTGAAGAAAGCACCCGAACCACCAACGGCAATGACAGAACTTGCCTCACCTGATCCATTATCTCCATAGCCGTAATACAGTTTTAAATCACCTGTATTTTCATTAAAAGCTAATTCTGAAGGAGCTAAAGTTGAAGGCGCACCAGCAGAACCGCTCGATGCTCTTTTTTTGATTCTGATTGTGTTAGCCATGATTTAAAAGTCTCCTCCAAAGACTAAAGTGTTAATTGTCCAAGTGTCGTCAGCTTTAAATTTCCCCGCTGTTGAGTCATAATAAACAACACTTTTATTTACTTTACCCGAACTATCAAGATCAAACCCTGTACCTGCACTTCCTTGTGGCCCTTGAGTTGCAACCGTGATGACCGAAGAATTGCTTTCGTCAACAGTTACGGTGTTTTTATTAGTTGTGATGTTGACTGTGGTCATTTACCTCGTGAATCCTTGGTCCATATAAATTGTACCCTCAAGCCAATATTCTTTCAGCCCTGAACTATTAGTCAACAAAACATCATACTTGTATTCATCAGCCGTAAAGGTTGCTGTTTGACTATCAGTAAGAGTCCAAGTCCAAGTCCCATTTGCTGCACTTGTGATTGCACAAGTGACGTCGGCCGCCTTGGATGTGCGCCCTGAGTCCCACACTTGCGAGGCGATACTATATCCAGATAAATTAACGGCACTTCCACCTGAGTCTTTCAATGTGACAGAAACACTATGATCTGAAGCTCGTTGAATCGTCATATCATAAGTACCAGGAGCTATTGCCATTGCTATAAACTTTTATTGTTAGTTTAGCATCAACCTTATTTTGTCTACAGAGAAAACGGGATACCTACAGCCTTTTTCTTTTCGTTCTTTTTCTGAGCAGGACTTAACGCTCCAGTAGGCAAGGCAGGACCAGAAATAGAAGGTAATGAAATAGAAGACGTCACCTCTTTCATTAGTTTTTCTTTAATCATCTTTTGATTATCTTCATTTGTTAGCCACAAATAAGAATAAGTTCCTCCACCAAGAATAGAAACGACAAGAAGGAAAGAGATTAAACTAATAACATTAATAATCTTTTGCATGTTTTCAAAAGCTATTTCACAAACAACTCTAATCCTTTTTATGGGTTTAGTTGCATTATTACCTTTACACCTAATGCTTAAGATCCAATTAAACCAACTTCTCTTAAACGATCAAGAACATCTTCAAGCTTTGATTCAAGTTCAACGCAATATTCAAGAAGCTCCGTTGTTGTAGCAGAAGCGGCGTTTGCAATGGTTACAGATCCATTTGGCGTTGGTAGCGTTCCAGTACTAGCTGTAACAGTCAAATCACCAATAGCAGTAGGTTGATTAACAGGACTTGCACCCCAAAACGCCAGCTTTTGTGTGGTACCAGTGCAAATTTTAGTTCCTGTTGTTGTGCTGGTAATGATATCAACGGCATTAGTGATTGTTATATTTGCATCTATCGAGAGCATCGTTGTTAAGGTTCCAAACTCTGCAGTCCTGAAATTAATTTGTCCTCCTTCTAATCCATTAGAAGCATCAATAATTACAGATTGAATCGCTGCATATTCAACAGCTTCAGGACTTGTCGCATCATTTTTACCTTGAAAAGTTATTGTGCTTAAGATGTCGTTGTCTTGACCTGCTCCAGATGTTCCTCTTTGTGCAAACAAAGTAATATCAGCACTTGAAGCAGCAGTATTGGCAACAGAACTAACAAATAAGGCTGTACCAGCAACTTCAGTACTTATGTGAAGAGGATGCAACGGATCGGTTTCACCCATTCCAATATTTAATCCTGCAATTCTCATGCTCAACACTAAAGAGGCTGCTGACTGAGTAAGGAAATCTAAAAACCCATCTTCACTTCCACTAGAGGCGTCATCAATTCGACCCCTAATTGCCGCGTATTCACAATCATTAGCTGCTGAATCTTTGCCCCTGAAAATTAAATAACCTAAATTATCATCATCAGCAGGACTTGTAGAATTTCTAAACAAGACAACATCAGGAGACGTATGATTACTTGCATCATCATTTTGAATAATAACTTGATCGGTTGTATCTGTGCTAAATAAATGTAATTGAGCCGCTGGTGTTCCTGCTCCTAATTGGAAACCATTTGATTGGAAAGACCCAATAAAGTTTTGGTTAACTGAAACACTCATTGTGTTTGCAGCTGAGCGATATAACCCTGTCACACCTGAATCGTCAGTCCAACCAATAGAAGGAGCTGAAGCACTTCCTGCCGGAAAGTTTCTTAATAAAGTTGTATATTGAATCTTTTTATTTTTATCTGCATTTGCCGCCTCGCTGGAATCAATAACAGCAAACACATCATCAGCAACAGGAGTTGTTAATTCAGCTAATGCTGTAATCTTGCGATCTGCCATTTGTTACTCTGTTCCTACTTCGTTCATTATACTTTCAAGCATCTTTTTTGCTCCTGTGTCTTCTAGAATCGGTTGAGTTAAACTTTCTCCTTCTTGTTGTAGCTTTTGGATTTCTTTTCTAATTTGTTCCACTCTTCCAACATTTTGAGATAAACGATTGTTTACTTCATCTAGTTTGCTTTGTAAGTCAGCCATAAAAAACTAATAGATTTTAATAATATAGAAAAAGAAAAAGAAAGGAACAAGTAGTGAATTAACTACTTGTTTTTGCAGCAATTAAAGAGGCTTTATAGTCTGCCTTCACTTGAGTAGTCCAAGCCGCATTACATATAGCTTGAACGTCGGCATCCTCCCCAGATATATCTGTTTCAACTAGGTTGTCACTAGCATCTAATGCTCCTGGGTTTAATACTTTTCTTGAGTAAGAACGAGCCACTTCAACACCATCATCTCTTATAACTTTCGCAGTTCTTACACCGACATGCCATTTATTAACGACTTCGATTTTATCGTTTTCTAGTGATGAAGTAAGTGCCATTTAGGATTAATCTCCGATTAAAACAGGTTTATGCATCAGTAGTATAAACAATACTAGCCATTACATCCGCCTGACCCGTGTCAAACTGGCTAACTTCAACATTTCCACCGCCTCCGCCATTTGAATTTGACCATACAAAAGCCATCGTAGTTGAGTCTTGGATAGTTGTAATTGTGAGACTTTCTTCGTCTGTTCCCCCTGTAACTTGTTGCCACCAAACAGTTCCGGCGGATCTATAATCCTGTGAAGCTTTACCTGCAAAAGGAAGTCCCTGAACATATGCATTATTGCCGCCTGTCATACCAGATGTAGCGATATTTACAAATCTAAATTGCACAAAAACCTGTTGACCTGTTTTTGTATAAAGACCTGTAATAGTACCAGATGATGCTGTGTTTCCCCCACTAGTTGCATCAGCAAAAGTTAAAGTGCAAGTTCCTTCTTCAAAATCATCAAGCGTATTTGCAGCCGTATTACTTGTAACCCCTAAGACAATCCCTTTGCCTGATGTTCCAAAATACAAGTCGCCAGCACCTACCTTAATATCACCATTATCTTCAAGCCTTAAAGTGTCTACTAAAGAACCCGCCTGTCCTGTTCTAAATTGCAACTCACCTTTTGCAGCAGTTCCCGAATAAAGACAATCAATCTGAGAATTAACACCAGCGGCTGTAGAGCTGTCAGCCGTCTCAAATTCAATCCGACCACAAATATGATCTGTTGCAGCACTTCCATGCGTATCAGTAATCCTAATTGCATTATTTACATCACTTGCTGATGCTCCATTTTCTGCTTCTAGATGAAGTAAAGTGTCTGGAGAATTTGTTTTGATTCCTATTCGATTATTACCAGCATCAACATAAAATAAATTTCCTGCAGTACTACCTTCAATCCTAAAATCAACGTCCGCACCAGTGTCATTAAATACTGTTGCAGCTCCAAGTTCTAATCTTTCAGTTCCACCTGTAGAAAAATTTAAAAGGTCTGAACCTGAAGACCATATTCCTGTATTTAAATCACCTCTTACTGCAAGACCTGGGGTACCTGTTGCACCCGATTCCATTGTTAATGTTCCATCTAATTGAAATAATTCAATCCAACCTGTGTTATTACTATTTCTAATTTTTTTAACGCCTGCAGAGGTGTCGTTCCACTCCATATATGCAAACGTTGTAGCCGGACTAGATCCCGAACTATTGCCTGTAACAATTGCCGATAAGGCGTTATTTAAATCTGTGCGAAAACTAGCTCCAGATTGATTAGCTAGTGAATAGTCGTGAGTTGCCATAAGTTTGAAATTCTATTGAATGGTGTTTTAGGAACCCTCGGCCCCGTAACCGTTAGCCTGATAAGAAAATGATCTTGCCAGACTGCCTCCAGATGAGTCTTTAAAATGAATTGTAAATCCAGTTTTAGATTCTGAACTGATTACATAGTAATCTCCTGTATCCATATTGTTCGAGGTAATACCTAACTGAGGAGTCTCGTAAAAAGCTTGTGCATAAGTTACGGCTGTTGCACCTGCAGAAGAAGAAGTTGAAAGACTCTCTGTTCTACGATCCATCTGTAAAACATATCCAAGCTCGTCTAGCATTGGCGATTGATCTGTTGATTTTGACGATAATTTAACTCTAAATTGAAAAAGTCGGCCTGTATATCTACCTCTTTCCATTGGAACCCATTCAGTATCAAAGACTGTTGAATTTTCTTGTTCTATTTTAGAACCATCTTCTAGTAAAAGTTTATCACCATCTTCTGTAATTAGATCATCAAGTGATATAGCTCCATTACTTTTTCTGAAAAACATTTGAGCAGATGTTTCATCCGCTAAAGCACCATCAATATCAGACCATTTATTAATTTTATCTGTCTTATCATCAATTGTATCATCAAAAAGTAAGCCTCTAGTTTTTAACTTTCTTCCTATAACAAGAGTGTAAATTCCACCCAAATCAACAATATTATTAAAATAATAATACCCTGATCTTGTTCTGTCACCTGTAAAGTCAATAGTGGGCCACGAGTCAATATTTCCAACTTGACTATCCCAATACTCTGTACCTGATAAAATTAAAGCATCATATTCACTTGAATATTCAACATGATCTTTTTGACCTTGAAATGGTGGATTATCTGTATCTTCTCTTCTAACTGTTATTTCTTTTCTAGGAATAGCATCAGGTAAATTAATAATAGCACTTGCTTCACTAACACTTTTATTTCCATCTGTATCTTTAAATTTAACCATGTATTCGCCATTTAACAAAGGCAATACAACCGAGTCAGTTGTGGCTTGAACATCTCTTAATAATGTTGAATCGGGCCATGATCCTGTTCCGTCTGTTTTATCTGAATGACGAATTAAAGCAATTAAATCAGAATGAATCCCGCCCCATGTCTCTGGGATGGCCCACCTTAAAACAACTTCGTCATTGCTAGTCGCTTGAATTGTTACTTCTTCAGGATCAGGGGGTAGAATGATAGGCCCATCTTCTCCTCCTGAAGAAGGATAAGGAACAGCAATAGATTGTCGTGTATAACCACTTTTTTTATTTAAAGGTTCAGGTCCAATAGTTCTAACCCTAAAGGTCAAAACTTGACCACTAGGAACACCATCAACATCAAAACCCGTATTAGTCGTTCTAATTGTTTGTTGATAACTTCCTTCACCCATTCTCCATTGAATTTCAAAACTAGTGCTTGACCCATTGACGCCTCTTGACCAATTCCAAGAAGCTCTGTTAACAGTATTATTATTTACACTAATTTCCGAAAAAGACACCTGCAAATTGCTTGGTTTATTAGGTCTTTGATCGAAAGTTGTAATGTCTTCATAAGTGATTTCTGAATTAGTATCAGCCGCCGCATAAATTGAATCATTAAACTCAACACCTGTAATAGAACACGTTCCATCACCTTGTTCTTCTACTGCAGTACATCTAAATTTTTGCTCAACAACAGTAGAAGCCGAAATAGACCAAACGCTGTCGGCTCTAGGAGCCGTAGAAAAGGCGGCACATGAAACATTAGTTCCGTCAACAGTACTAATATTTCTTGTCTCTACACTTCCATTTCTTAACTTACAAGTTATTTGATGATCAGAACCACTTGGTAAAACAATATTTTGATCGCATGTAATCACGGATGTTGTTGCACTTGCAACTCTGCCTGATAATCTTGATCCTTGTCTTAGTGTGTCAGCTACGGCAAAAACTTGACCAGGAAAAACAGCTACTCCTTCAAGTCCTGTTGAAAAAGTAACAATATGTTGATCTAATTCCTCCGATTTCATTAACCATCTAGCCATCCTTTGCGCTTGATATTTTGAAGTACATCCAAACGCTGTAATTTCTTTAACTTGCGTACCATATTTTGCAATTAAATCATTATCTTCTTCAATAACAAAATTAGGTTTATAAAAATTATTTGGGTCGTTATAAGTAACACGAATAGAG
>VTLG01003407.1_pt1 | contig 20992 bp, 27 predicted proteins | sample 4694571 | NCBI WGS metagenome assembly VTLG01 (sample SAMN12604809, study PRJNA352737) | marine metagenome | biome: ENVO:00000447; feature: ENVO:00000209|ENVO:00000569|ENVO:01000036; material: ENVO:00002151; isolation source: viral sequences binned using virsorter ... | reverse complement strand
GAGATGGACAAAAAAAGGAAAAAGCAAAAGAAAGCCTACGACAACTGGGTAGATAATTTTTTCTAAGATTGTCAATTTCTTATTAATATCAATCCTTATTAATATGCCATACCATACAATATAGTATCATGAAACACAAACAGAAAACTGGCGAGCTTTCCAAGCAAAACGAAGCCACATTTGAATCAGAAGGCTTTAACCCTAATGATATTAGGAAAGTTACTAAATTAAGAGAGATGCTAGATAAAGTACAAAAAATAATTGACAAGTGTCACACGCAAATATACAACGGTGAAAAACCAGACAGGGTTTGTTATGGCTGTCATAGAGGAACATTTTGTTATGCAATAGTCAAAGTTACTTATGATTGTAAAATGGAAATTCATGTATTATGCCAAAGGTGTATAAGAAACACACCAGGAATGAAAAAAGACGAACTTACGCCCTGTTTATGGTTTTGTGATCCAGAGGTAAAAACATGGAAATGAATAATACAACAAACCAAGATCCAAGCGATGAAAATAATTTGAACCAGGTAATTCAAGAAGTGTTTGGCAATATTTTTCCTAGTTGGCATGAGAGAATAGATGATTATGGGAATATCTATCGTGTCTTTGACAAAAAAGATGAAAATGGCAAGTGGGTAGGGGAAATTTGGAATAAAAGAAGTAAAAAGTGTAGTCATAGATTTACAAAAAATAAGAAAAAATTAGTATGGAATATTTTGGATCGACATTACGACAAGAAAAATGCCCTTAAAAAAGAGGTAAAGGCATGAGTGAGTTAATTGACGAAATTCCTACAAGGGATGAATTTATCGAGAGTTATAATTCAAAGTCATCAAAAGATCAGGCAAAAAACTCATTGGCCCACTTGGATTTATGGCTGGACAAGAAGGGAATCACAGAACTAGAATTTTTTGAACAGATGAACCAGTCAAACTCTACTATTCGTGCCAGAGTATTAAATGAACAATCACAGTTTATGCTAAAAAATCGTAGGCGTGACAGAGTAAACCTGGTTAGACTTTCACCAAAGACTGTAATTTTGCTTAGGAATCATCTGTTAAGATGGTATGAGGAAAACAATATCACAATACCACAGACCAAAATCAGACGATTGGCAAAGTTAGGACCAGACTTTACAGAGTTAAAGCATACACCTACTGCACTTGACATCAATAACCTGGTAAAAAGACAAAAAAACCATGATCCAGCCACAATGTTTGTACTTTTATCATGCACTGGCATGAGAATTAACGAATTAAGGGAATTGCGTATTGGTCATATTGACCTTACAAATCGGACAATTAACATACCAGCACATCATACAAAAACACACACGCAGAGAATAACATTTTTCACACCAGAGGCTAGAACGTGGGTTAAAAGACACTTTGATACTAGGTGGTCTGATCATACTGAATACATCTATTCAACCAGGCATATACGGATGTCTGAATACATGAATTTGCCACTTTTTGATTATTCATATAATAATTACAAGTGGCATTTTGACCAGGCTATGAAGGATATGGGCCATACTGAAAAGAATCATCTTGGTATGAAAAAAATGACAATACACAGACTAAGGGCATTTGCAAAACAACAATTGGCAAGTGCAGTTAATGACGACTTTGCTGAAATTATACTCGGTCATGTCAAAGGAAACAAGACCTATAATGTGGGTTCTAGCGATGCAGACATTAAAAGACTTAGGACCGAATATGATAAGGCAATACCATTGCTGACACTGGGGATAAATGAATAAGGAATCAAAATGAAAATGAATGGACCAGAAATTAAACCCACCGATAAATTAACTACTGTGTATAAGAAATTGCTAATGAGTATAGACCAAAGTATTGCAGAATTAGAAGTCATTATGGACTATCATATTAAACCCAAAGTGAGTGTTCCTGGAACAAACGGAAAATTAGAGAGGGTAATAGACAAAGACCATTGGTTTGATCCTATCATAATAAGATGTCCTAAATGTGATGTTGAATATAGTATTAGTTTGAATGATCGAATTAGGGAAAAAAGACGTAGAATGTATCAAAAATTTGATGGATTACAAAATCATAATGATTATAGATTCTATTTGGAAAGAAAGATTGAAAAAATTATTGATATGCAAGTAATGTTAAGAAATTCTTTTAGAATTGCCTTCGTTGATAAGTGGTGAATAAATGACTAAAGCTAATTGTGTAAAATTATTTACTAATAATCTTAAAGATACCGTATTGTATGGTATTAGTATGCCATGCTCAACATCTTATTTGTGGTATAATTATCAAAATAAATTATTATTAGGATATGGGGGTGATAAAATGATAGAGCCAGTAGATGACGGTGCAAACTTTCTAAACGGAAAATTCGTAGAAGAAAACCAAGTGGAAATATTGACAATCGAATCTCTCGCAAAAGTAGTCCAAAGAGAATACGCTGACAAAGATGGCAGTACAAGGACCGAGCAGAAAGTCGAGGTTGATGTTATCTGTGATGACCAGAACCAGAGCAAAAAATTATGGTCCATGAACAAAACATCCAGGAATATTGTCATAGGAGTATTTGGCAAGGATGAGGCAAAATGGATCGGCAAACAAGTGCCAATAACTACGCAAGGAACTGACAAAGGCACAGCGATATATCCACACAAAGTCCGTTTTGAAAAAATGTACACAATTAAAGGAACGTTAGATTAAGATGTCTAACATCCTTTTCCCTTTTTTTTCCAGTTATCCCCTATTCTGTGTAGTCGCAAGCTCTCCACTAGCTTACCTTCTCATCAAGCAAGTGCAGGCAGTGTGGTCACAAACCAGCAATGTCAACAAGGGGATAACATTTTGACTTACAAAAAAATATTCAGAATACCAGCAGACAGAGTGTACCATCAACTGGCACTTGCAATGGTTGAGAGAGGTGAGCCATTTGAATGATGAAACTGCATTGAAAATAGTGGGTGAATTACACAATATTCGTAGAGAATTAAGAGCTATTCGTGAGGAATTGGCAAGGATTCGTGTAAAATAATGATGCAACAGACAAGCATTGATGCCTATCGAGAAATAAAGACCAAGCTTGGTCCTAGACAGCAAATCGTTTATGATCAGATGCAAGTGTCTGGCCCCTGCACTAATCAAAAGATGGCTGACTTGTTAGGGTGGGAAATAAACCAGATAACACCACGTATGAATGAATTGGTCAAGCTTGGATATGCCAAAAAGATGGATGAAGAACCTGGAAAATATGGTAAAATGGTGATTGTTTGGGGTCTAATTCTTGGCTAGATTCATACGCAAAGACAAGAATGGGGATGTGAATATTGGCTCAGGGTTCTTTAAATTACACTTTGGCATATTGGGTGCAATAATTTTAGCTTGCATTGCCACACTTGGTGTATTTTTGGTCTATGGAATACTATTTGGTGAGGGTGCAGTATGATGGTTGAGTTTTATGAAGTTAAAACCAAACAAAAGAGAGAGAGAGAACTAGCTCAGAAAAAAAAGAGAGAGAGAAAGGGTGGCGAGGATCTTAGTGCCAAAATTAACAAAATACACACTATTGTGACTGATTCACACCCAAATGGCGTGTCAAAGGGCCAATTATCGATAAGATCAGGCATCGGACACCCTACTATTTTGAAATTGCACCCAATAATACTCGAAGTATGCCCTGATATTATATATAATAATCAACAAAAAAAATATTTTTTAATTAATAGTAACCATTCTCTCTCTCTTTCTGAGAAAGCTGTGCCAGTAGAAAAAAGAGAGAATTATGACGATTATATTGGTATATTGACATGAAAAAAGACAAAATATCACTAGGTAAGGGCAAAGTCACACAAATTTGTGAGCATAAGACATACACAATGTACTATCAAAGTAATATAGAGGGCGAACATAAGAATATCACAATCCCAAAAGATACCAGGTGGTGTCCTAACTGCAAGCGAGTTTATAAAATACATACTGAGGCAGTCACATGAGATGCAGAATTTGTAACGAATCACATGACCATCCATCTGATGCAATGAAGGATGATCCAGTGTGTAGGTTCTGCAAGTCTTTTTTTGAGCTTTGGAATTGGTCCACAACTACCATCTCATACTACATCAGGTGGTATTGTTGAATGAGGGCATTTTCATTATTCTCAGGTATTGGTGGATTCGACCTTGCTCTGCAAAGAACTGGACACGAATTGGTGGGTGCGTGTGAAATTGATAAATACGCTAGATCAGTATATGCAAGAAGATTCCCAAACGTCAAACTCTGGCAAAACGCAACAACAATCGATCCCAAAGACATCCCTGACTTTGACATCATGTGTGCTGGATTCCCATGTCAAGCGTTTTCTATTGCAGGGCAAAGGGGTGGATTTGAAGATACAAGAGGTTCATTATTTTTTGAAATCGCAAGAATTGTTAAAGAAAAACTGCCATCTGTTTTACTGCTTGAAAACGTCAGAGGGTTACTCAATCACGACAAAGGGCAAACATTTGCCACAATCCTTGCAGTCCTGGAAGGCATGGGGTATAAGAATCTCAGATGGTTTATTCTTAACAGCAAAGACTTCGGTGTGCCACAAAACAGAGAACGTGTCTTTATTGTCGGACATCTTGGAAACGGATGTGCCAGAGAGGTATTATCTGTCAGAGGAAATGACCAGGAAACTAATGGATCACAAATCGAAATGATAAAAGATTCAACTGATGATACACTTTATGCAACAACTATTTCATCAACTCAAGATCATGCTACGGTTATGACAGAAACAAGCCCTGCATTGAACTGCAAACATGAGCAGATTATGGTTTACACATCACGAACTCATTCAAAAAACTGGCAAAGAGTACAGAAAAGGCACACCACTTGGACACTTGGCACAACATCACAAAGAGATTTTGGATTATTAGATGGCACTAGGATTCGCAGATTGACACCAGTCGAGTGTGAAAGGCTGCAAGGATTCCCTGATGGATGGACTGAGGGCCACTCAGATACCCAGCGTTACAAAATGTGTGGCAATGCTGTTACCGTTCCAGTGGTGGAATATATTTTGAGGTATCTGTTATGAACCTACCAAATAAAAAATACCAAATTATCTATTGTGATCCAGCCTGGCAATATGATGATAAGGCTCTTGCAGGGAATAGAGGTGCTGAGTGCAAGTATGATGTCATGGAATTATCTGCATTAAAACTAATTCCAATTCAAAAAATTGCTGATGAGAATTGTGTTTTATTCATGTGGTGTACTTTTCCAATGTTGGATAGTGGTCTGGAATTAATTAATGCGTGGGGTTTTCAATACAAAACAGTCGCATTTACCTGGCTTAAACGCAACAAAAACTCTAGTAATTTCTTTATGGGTATGGGAACATGGACACGATCTAATCAAGAAATTGTTTTACTTGCAGTAAAAGGCAAACCAAAAAGAGTAAGTGCTGGTGTAAGACAGATCATAGACAGCCCAATAAGAGAACACTCAAAAAAACCTGACGTTGTAAGGCAGAGAATTATACAGCTTTGTGGTGACTTGCCAAGAATAGAATTATTTGCCAGAACAAAAGTGCATGGCTGGGATGTCGTAGGTAATGATCCCAAATTGGACAACAAACCACTTGAGGTGTTTACCTGATGGAAATAAAATACCAGTGCTATCGGTGTAACCTGATATTTAATGAGAGAAAAATAGCCATACTGCATGAAAAACTCACTGGTCATAATGTGCAAGCTTGTGCAAGCCTCAAAAAGTTAAAAGACACTAATTGAATGTAATACTATGGGTGATCCTTGTGGATTTATTTGTAAACTAAAAAAAGGTGGTTCAACTGTCACAAGTTTTGTAGATAGGCAAGTACAAAAAGAGAGAGTTAGGCGAGATACAAAAACAATGCAGTCACTTGGATATAACCCAAAAAATACTGGTGATTATATGAATTTTCAAAAGGCAAGGGCAACAGCCAGGACAAAGGCAAAACAAAAGGCTGACACAGAAAAAAGATCATCATGGATAGCCAAACTTGAGCATGATGAATATTGCAAGCAAGGTGGTACAAAAGGATGTGGGCCAAAAAGTCAGGGAATTGGTGGCATTGACGGTGCTTTTGCCAAGTTTGATTCCTTTATGGGTGTTAAACCCACACCAAAAAAGCGTAAATCCACCAAAAAATCAAAATCTAAACAGAAATACGTTGTAATTAATGGTAAGAAATACACAGAAACACAATGGTATGGTAAGAAAATTAACAAGAAAAGACCAGTAACAAAGCCAAAGAAAAAGACAAAAACATCAAGACCATCATACAAGAGCTTTTTCTAAATGGAAATTTTTGGACTTTGTGCATCTGATTCTGTTTTGCTGGGTATGGCACTTGCAATTGCCACGCCATTTTTAGGACTTGGATTTTTCCTTAGACCATATTTTACAAGAAAGGATGACAGCAACGGTGGGCAAAAAATCCAGGTATCAAAATGAGTGCATCAAATTATACAGTTGTGACAGAATATTGGATTATGGCGAGAGATAAAGAGGGCAGTGTCAGGTATAGAGGACCATATTATTCAAAGCAAGCCATGTCAAGTGCAAGGGCCACACTGGAAAGCAAGGGGTTTATGACCATTCTGCAAAAACGTCAAGTTAAAAAAGCATTGTATTAGTACCAAATTAGTACAAACATGATCGAAATAATGCTTTTGGCATCGCTTTTTGGCTCACATACTGGCATAATCGTACCAGATTCATGTAATTCATGCCCTACTTATGACGAGATTAACCAGATATTCCCTGATAATATTGATCCAAAGCTAAGGGATATGGAGCATGGATGGAAATTTTATCTTATGAAGCCAGGTAATGAACAATACATTTGGGTTAATCCACCAATACACGTACATGATAAAATCAAAACTATCACGTTTGTGCCAGAGCTTAAACCGTTTGATGGCTCTCAGTACATGGATGACGGTCACGTACAGTTTAAGCATACAAGATGGCACAGTCCAAGTTGTCAAAAGGTGGTCCTAGATATTGGCGATAAACAGTGGGGTGTGGGCCACTGGTCTGCAAGACTTGGCGATACTATGTGGTTTATGCACAATGCTTGTGATCCAGCACATACCAATATGGATACAGACCTGGACATCCATGTATATACACCTGAGGACTATCTAACGCCATGGGGTAAGGCACAAAAAGCTTTGCAAGAGCGATATGATGATATAATTGACAAGCTTGCAGATGCACTTGATTAATCCTTTTAATGTAGTATGAATATTGTTTATTATGCCTAGTTATGACAATGTTACTGGTTATACTTTTATGGGTATAAAAAGAAAAAACGAGGTAATTAATCATGGCTAAAAGAATAATATGCCCATATTGTAAGGCTCATAATTCAATACAGTCGCCAATGTCATTTGATGACGTGACCACTAGGATGTGTCGTTCATGTGGTGGTATTTGGGATCCTGGCAAAAAAATACCCAAACGACCTTTTTTCGTTAAAAAATGGAAACACAAATGGAAATCCTCTGACAACTTTTTGTAGGTTACTATAAACGCCTCTCATTTTTTGCAAATTTTTTCACACCACTCTAGGCAGTAATGTGACGATATTTTGGCACTTGTTAATATTATGTAATATTAACATGAAAAACATGACTAAATAGGGTAGGTAGTGGCCCAAAAATACCAAAGTCTGCATGATTTAACCTGGCTAGACCGTCACATTATAGGTATAATATTATTATATGTTCAAAAAAAAAATTTAGTAATACTTAATTAACAATTTCTTATTATTTTTAATAACAAATAAGGCTCTAACTACTAACTACTAACTATTTAATTACCACACACTCTCAGTTGTGATATGCCAATCAAACAAGCCACAGACTATGATATGCAGTTTGCCATTAACCTGACGGGCTACCAGACAGCCGTCAAAGCTAGTAATTGGATTGTGGCACAGCACTGGATTCATAATTGTAATTCATGTTTGACACCAGAAAATAGGATCAGTGATCTGCCAAAATTTGACATCACTGTACATTCATTTACAGATAAAAGTATGCTTAACGAGAGAGCCATGCTTTATTGTTTCAAGTATATGCCAGTAGTTGAGATGGCGATTGCAAACGAAAGGGCCACCTTGTTCATGTCATATAGGGCTGGTATGTAAGCGTGGGTACTACAATTAACCAGGTTTTAGGACCACAGAAAAGTGCATCCACGCAGGTTCAGACCACAGTATATTCCTGGAATGGCAAAAAATACCCGTTAAGGATTGATCATTCTGTGGCAAAGCTTTGTACCACAATCAAAAAAATGCAAGAAGGCGAAAAGCCAAGAGCTCAGTATATTTCGGTTTTACTTTGTGGTCAGTCTGGCTCAGGTAAATCGACACTGGCCCAAACAATGATACACCACATATCTTGCAAAAATAAAGAGCCTTATGTCATCAAGTGGTTTTCTGGCAAAGACCTGCATGATCTTGACAGCATAATTGACAAGCTCGAAAAGGGATTGTCATATATCATGGTTTTTGATGATGTATCGTTTATCATGGACTTTTTGCCCTCAAAGAGAAAAAAGGAACTAGCTGAAAAATTGACCAGAATACGTCATGACGTATCTGGCAAGGTTATCACATTTATGAATATCCACTATCAAAAGGCACTAATGCCTATGATGAGGGATGCAAATTTCAGAATACTTACAAGTATGTCAGACCAGGATTCACAAAACTGGAAAAATACCATAGGCTGGAAACATCGCTGGGCCATAGATAATTTCCAAAAGCAGTACGCATATCAGATGGCACATGGCTCATTTTTCATCAATAACGCTGGGTTAGATGGCAAGTCATATCATTATACCACTGACAAGCCATTCAGGGTGGCACTATGCAGTGAAATATCAGGCTTGCATCCTTTGGTGTTTCCAGCCACTACTTGTGCCAAATGCTCACCGACAAAGACTGGCTATAAAAACATGAAACTCACTGGCGAGCAATTTTTCAAAAAGGCAACAAAAGGCTACAAGACCAGTGCAAGAACAGCTTTAAGATACTGGTATTATTCCACATACGGTGATGGCTCTGTATTGCCAAAAAATGGCAGACTTGCATACAAAAAGATTGAAAGTTTGGCAAAAGAGTATGTATTTGACAAGGATGAGCTTAAAAATTTGCTAGTTGACACACTCTCTAAAAAGTCATTAAGCACTAATGATACAGAAGATTAGCATGGCAACATTAGAAACTGGTGTATTTATCTTTATGATAGCATTTAGCTTTGGATTTATGATATGGGGATTTTTACGTTCTGCTGGTATGCTGACCTATATGCTCAGAATGGTATCGATTGTGATGTTTTTTGGTCTGGCTATGTTTATCGTATCTGGCTATGGCGTGGCAGAAACTACGACAATTACAAGCCAAACACTGGATTCATCAGATGCAGTGGTGTCACTATCCAGCACACATACAGAATTTTTGATACCAGAGGGTTCTGACGGTTCTTGGCTTGGATGGGTATTTTTGGGCTTTGGATTTATCAGTATGGGTTTGATTGTCAAGGATGTCTTTGAGGTGGCTAAACACTAATGCAAAAACTATTCCTGGAAATCTATTTGTTCTTACTTTGCATAAATGCTGGAATTATGATTGTAGAGGCGACACCTACTGGCACGCCTTTGGATATTCCACTAATCAGTCCTATGGATGCAAGTACGCAAGTAAATTCCATAGCCATGCCATCAATCTATAATACTGACTATTGTACTGTGGCTGGTGAAAAGGACTTTACGATTGGCAATGCGACTGACTGTGGCACTGCTGGTGGCACATGGACCATAGTGTCAGGCACATTAGAGCAAGACATCAACACAAACGTAGGTGATGATCATTGCGTGATAAATGGGGTGATTGACTGGACTGTGGCAAACCAGACAGATTGTACCACTGCATCTGGCACATGGGAAAGCGAACTTGATCCAGTCATTGATAATATCTTCTGGCCCTTTGCAGTATTCGAGTTATTCATAAATTTCCTTACTGGTGGCTTTATCTGGTCACTATTTGCAATATTTGGATTCCCAAGCATATTCGTGTGGGTTATGCAAACCGTAATCGGTATGCTACTGGTGGTAACTATAATATATTATTTCACTGGTCGATAAGAATCTAGAATCATTATAAGGCATTATTTACTACTTTTTTTATGGACTTTCAGCAAATACTTGGTATTGTTGTCATGGTCGTGGGAATTATCATAGCTTTGATAATCTTCAACGCATTTTCAGATGCACTTGATTGTACCACACTAACTGGCTACGATTCAAGTACTCCAGCAGATTCCACCGATCAGGCTAAAGCTTGTTTAGATACGAAGGCGAATGCTAACATTGTATTCGGTATCATACCAATCTTTATCATACTGGGATTAATCCCATTGATTCGTGGCACATTAACAAGAGGCATCTAAGAGATACCTTAACCCCCCCCTTTTTCTTTTTTTTATTAAAACCTTATAGTGTGTTATGTCATTTACAATTTAATGGCTGTAAACATTATCATACGGACCTTGATAGCTTTCTTTGCACTGGGTATCGTATTCATAATGTTTATGCCCATTGTTTACACTCTGGCTTTTGATCAGGCAATATGGGATGATATGCCTTTGGATGTTTTAGCTAATCGAGATAACTTGTATTCTGTATTCCTTTTAATCCCTATTTTTGGCATAGCTGGAATAGTGCTTTGGATGTATATGGCAAGTACACGCAGACAGCAAGATGAATTTGTATAATGAAAGTAATATTATTAGCACTATTGGTACTAGGACCAGCACTATTCATACCAAGCTTTGCACAGAGTGAACCCACAACAGGATTTGAAACTACCTATATAGGTTCAAATAATGAGTTATATGATTCGGATGGCAAAGAGATAATTTATCAAAAACTTTGGAATGTGTCGGAAACCAGTAATGTAATTCAAGTTGATATGGTAGATGGCAAAATGGTTTTTGATAAAATGACGGGAGCTGTTACAATCTTCAATAAAAATGAAATTAAGGTAAAATCTGATTCATTTGTTATAAGAGGCTCGCCAGTAAATACGGATAGTTGGTTTAATCTCTTAGTAAATAACGAGCCAGTAACTTACACCATACAAGAAACAGAACAATATGCTGTTATTACATTCACCAAAACAAATAACGAGGGAATTTTTAATCTAGAAACTAAGGTACACAATGAATTTTCAAAGACAACAGCATATTTTACAAATTATCAGTATGAGGATCATAAATTTGCATTTACTGAAACTGTTGAACTACCTGATAACAAAATTTCATTAAATGCAGAAGAAATTGATTTATCAGTTTATTCGGGGTTGTCATTTACAAGAGATGTATTGGAACAGAATATGGATATGATAATAAAAGCTGGTGAATTAGGATACCATTCTGGGATAGGCTTTGAATCACTTTGGCAAGTTAACATCCATGAAAATAATATGATCTCTTTGGATTATGCTAATGTTGGCGAATTGGTTACACCAATTGGCGAAACTATGGAATTAGATCCCACATGGGTTATGACTATTGGGGTTGTTGGTGTAACCAGTACAGCGAATAATCACTTTTATACACCTTATGGAAATGCTATTGATTCGTCAGGAAATGTTTGGGTAGTTGACGGTGGAATTAATAACAGAATACAAAAATTTGATTCATCAGGAACTTATCTATCTACAATAGGTACACCTGGGGTATCTGGCACGTCTAACAGCCATTTTAATTACCCCTATGGAATGGCATTGGATTCATCAGGAAATATCTATGTGGCTGACGAAAAAAATGACAGAGTACAGAAATTTAACTCATCAGGAACATATCTGCTTACTATTAGTGGCTTAAACAAACCAAAAGACGTGGCAGTTGATTCATCAAATAACGTATTTGTTACGGATACAAACAATCAGCAAGTATTAAAGTTTGATTCATCAGGAACCTTACTATCTACATTTGTGAGTGGGTATGGTACAGCTAATGGTCAGGTTATCAGTCCTTGGGGTATTGGTATAGATTCAAGTGATAATGTATATATCACGTCTTTGCAAAATGACAGAATACAAAAATTTAACTCATCAGGAACTTGGTTGATGACACTTGGAATAACTGGAAGTCCAGGATCTGCTAATAACCAATTTAATAATCCATATGGCGTGGATATTGATTCATCAGGAAATATCTATGTGGCTGATACTGGAAATAATAGGATTCAAAAACTTGATTCATCAGGGAATCATTTATGGACTATTGGTGGATCATACGGAACAAGTAATAACCAATTTAGCCAGCCCTCTTATGTAACAATAGACGGCATTGACATTTGGGTGTCTGATCAATGGAATTACAGAGTACAGAAATATGTAGATGCTACGGTGCCAAGTGCCATCACTAATCTAACAGCAATATTTAACAATCCTAATGTTGATCTTTCTTGGACAGCACCAAGTCATGGCGGAATTAGTATAACAGGTTACAAGATTGAACACTCAATTGATGATATAACATATAACACATTAATTGCAGATACAGGAAATACAAACACAACTTATTCTCATACAGCACCGACATTAGGCAGTACAAATTATTATAAGGTTTATGCCATCAATTCTTTAGGAACTGGTGCAACAAGTAACACAGCAAGTGCTTTGGCTGGCGTACCACCTGATCCACCTACAAGCCTCTCAAGCTCTATCCCAAACAATGCAACTGCACCACTAGACATAGTTTTGACTTGGACCTTGCCTGGAAACACTGGCACAGCATCGCTAAGTGACATTAAGATTGAGAGATCAACAAACAATACAACATGGACACCACTGACCACACTGTTTACTGGCTCAGGTTCATCAGTATCATTTACTGACCAAGTTGGCACACCTGGACAATATTATTATCGAGTTTATGCAGTCAGCCCACATGGTACCAGTACTGCATCAAATGATACAAACTCAATCACCAGTGATGTACCAGATGCACCAGTGCTTTCTGGCAGTGTGGTAAGTGACACACAGATTGACTTGTCATGGACCACGCCAAACTCATCCAGTGACTTGATTAATTACAGACTTACACAGAACGGTGTCGATATATTACAGCCAAGCGTGGGTACAAATTCACACTCTGTCACTGGTCTAACGCCAGGTGGCACTTATGATTTCATCGTGTATGCCAAAAATTATGCTGGGGATTCAGTCGGATCAAATACCATACAGCTTACGACACACATATCTGTAACTGGAACCTTTACGGCAACGGTAAACCAGATAGGTGCAACATTGGAAATTATCCCATCATTCACACTTACCAACGGAACACCAGTGCCAACATTTTCAAATGTGTATGTTTATGAAAATAACGTACTGATACAGACAGAGCCGTATGGTACATTTTATTATCACTTGGAAGATGGCAACGCACACACACTTGAGCTAAGGATTAATGATCCAAACCACTGGAACACGCCATCATTCACACACTCATTCACAGCAACGTCAACGTATGAACCAAACTGGGATTCAAATAATGTAAGCCATGACATCACAAGGGCCAACAATCTTTTCAATATAATAGTAAACTGGGATACAACAATACCATTTGACATGACTTGTGAGTACAAGACCAGCACGCAGGCAATTGACAAGACTGCTGGAATTTCATCAACTGGCACTGGTTTGTGGGCTTTCCAAGACAGTGGCGTGGCAATAAATGATGGCACTCATGTTTATGGCGAATGTACCAGCAACAATCAAACCGTACTGACTTTCACAAGTTATGGTCCTAACTTGATACTTGCTGGTGCTGGATTGTTAAACCAGCACAGTGGTGACTTTTTGGGCGTGCCAGCAGTGATGATATTCATAATCGCTGTGGCTGGATTGTTCACTGGTCGGTCTGCAAACACTGGAATACTTGTCATACTATCAGTAATTGGCATAGCTGGATTCTTGGGCTTTATGATCATAGACCAGGCGACATGGGGATTCATCCTAATAGCTGGCGTGCTTGGACTGTTTGTGGGTAGAAGATTCCTTTAAGTACAAGCATATCAGTAAAAAATTTAGACCATGTTTAGTTTTAGTTTTCCTAACTGGGAAATACACCAGTCAAAAGAGCCAGTCGCAATAATCATGTTTCCATCAAGAAAGCAAAAGGAATACAAGTTAAGGGTTCTTAGTGGCAAATATTTCTATGTCATTGATGGCAAGAAATTTCAGGGAATATTCGAGCTTGATCCTACAAAGTGCTACTATTCCAAGAACACACCAGTGTATTATTTTGATTCAAGGAACTGCTTGCCATTTGACTGGGAAATAGGTGCAGAGCTTGTAAAATTTGCAAAGACCAGCAAACTTACAAAAATAACACAAAAAGACACCACGCACTCAAAAATGTTAAGGGATATTATAAAAGGCATACCTGATCCAATGATGGCCCTCAAAACACTGCAAGACAAGGTGGCTGGCAGAAAAACCGAGATAAATGAAACACTTGACGAGTTTAACAAAAAGATTATGGAAACACCACCAGAGCAACAGCTAGACGAGAAAACTATGGGCTACATACTTACAAAATATCTTTTACAAAAGAATCTCATCACACCAGATGAGAAAGGTATGCTTGATGCACAAATTGACAGAGGCGAGATGACACTTGACAGTCTGATCTCAGAACTGCGTGACAAGGAAATTGTATCTATAACACAGCCATTTAGCAGACAAGAAGAGCTATACCTGGAAAATTACGGTGGCTATAATCCATCACAATTATCATCATTCTTAGACAGACTTAGGCAAGCTGACAGAGGTTTGAAAACAATGACAAGTGTGCCAATTAAACAATGGATTCCAGCAGGGGTAATAATGGCCCTATTGGTCGGTGGTTCTATTGCAGTAATCGTATTGCTGAACAACATGGATGGATTCAGCCAGCTTGTGCCAGACTTTGGACCACCAGCTACAACGCCAGCACCACCACCAGAACTTGAAACAACTATACCAGAGCCACCAGCAGTGCCAAACCTGGACAAATTACTGCCACCAAATCCATAAAAACCTTATAGTGTGTGATAACATTTAGAATTTAATGGCATTTGGTGATCTTTGCTTTGAGCAGATAAGTGGTAATCTTTGTGGCATATTTGATAATCCATTTACAGCAGTTATGATGCCATTAGAATCGATTTTGGGTGGCTTGACATTAGTCGTAATTTGGGGAATCGTGCTGGGTGCTTTATGGCTCAGAACAGAGAATTTAGCCCTTGTAAGTATTGTGGGCCTAGTGATAAGTGCCACAGCTACTGGCTTGCACCCTGAGGCTACTGGTATGGGATTGTTATTGGTAGGCGTAAGCATGGGCATATTGATATTCCAATTGGTAAGGCACAAAATCCAAACTTTTGCCTAGCGTATGCTATAATATTATTTGAAAAATTAAGCACTGCTTAAATAATACACATATTGAGTGATAATATTGTCCAGTGAGTTACCAAGTTTTATAGAGAAAGCAAGTGCAGAAAGCAATACATCTGGTTATGATCCCGAATATTTCCGAGCTGTGTCTGGCATTGTGCCACGAAATTCTGGCATACAAAATCTATACCCAAACTATCTGGCATTAAAATTGCAAGCATCAAATCAGCACTGGAAAATTCGTTCAGACTGCAAAGAGATGGCTAAAAGCATAAGGATGGGCTTTGCCAGTATATCCAGTGAGGGTGGCGACATGGTTAAGACCTTTCAAACCATGCGACAAGAACAAAGAATGTCTGTACAGAATAGTGGACCAAAGGCAGATGGATGGGATAAAATTCTATATGGAGACAAAAAGTTTGCGAATCAGGGTGGTAATGACTTTTGACACAGATAGAATCAGAGTGTAAAAATATTGTCAGGGCAAAAAATTCCACAAAGTATGAGGTAAGGTTTTGCTGGACTTGTGGACATTATGCAGAGTGCAACGAAAACAGATGTGGGTGCTGTGGTCACAGAATAGCAACAAAAAAGCCAAAGGGTGAGATTTTACTTGAGATTAAGATAAACCTTGAGGAAATAATGCAAGGCAAAAAAGAACCAGAATATAGATTCCATACAAAAGATGGGGTTTACTGGGTTAAACTATCCACATTACAGCAATTAGAGAAATTGCCACTTGACCAGAAAAATGAAAAATATTTTCACTGGCTAAACAAAATACGAGATTCTGGCGAGCTTGCATTTATAGCTAAATTCTAGAATCTACATAAGGCATAAAATCATCTTATTATCAAGATAGGGGAGCAAAACATAACATGGTTTGTACGAGATTTCAGTGCGATGATCCTATTGAATCCTTATAGTGTGTAATGTCAATAACAAAATATGGCTGGACTATCATCCAAAATGAAAAAAAGAAGGGGTGAGTATGAGGAAAGATCAAGGCAGTTATCAGCAAATATTCAAAAAGAAAAACTCGAAATTAATAGAGCCAAAGCAATAGAACGAATCGTTATTGCCACAGAAAGGGCAAAAGCTGAAAAAAAACCAGCACCCAGACCGACATACTACCCTAAAAATCCGAATTATCAGCGTGGGTATAGGATACCAGCAATACCAGGCACAAGTGCAAGAACTGGACAGAAAGAGGGGTATGTATCAATAGGTAGCATACAAAGAACATCAATTGCAGATATTCAAAGCCAAATTGCTCAAAGACAAGCAAGACTGGAAAAAGATCAAGCAGAATTAAAAGCCAGACCATCATGGAATCAATATTTAGCCCAGCAAGACCTGAGCAAGTGGTCCACAAGGGGTACGCAAAGAAGTAGTAATCTGATAAAGGCAAGGGCAAAAGAAAAACAAGACAAGGAAAACAAGGCACTTGCAGAAAGCTTTGGTGTCAGTACAAGTGGCATGGCAAACTTTGGCAGTACGACACCAGTGGCACAAGCTGTAAGAAGTACGGAAAAAAAGCAACGACTTGATGCAGAGCCAGTATTTACAATCGGATCAGGCAAAAAAGTTTCTGTTAAGAGAGATGGCGAAATAATCAAACTGGATTCTGATGAGGGCCAGTTTATACAGGACAAGTATGTAGAGCAAGAGGCTACAAGGGAAATAAACAAAGAGCAACAAAAATTATTCAATCAGATTAAAAATGCAAAGGACTGGAAAGAGGCAGAAAAAATAAGGGATAAGGCACTGGCATTAAATCCAAACATCGGAACTTTTCAGCAATATTTTGGCAAAGATGGTGGTCTAAAAAAGACAAAGGGAATACTTGGCATCGGTGATGGTCGAGTAGTAAAGACTGATTCAACTGGCAAGCCAGTAAGCGTATTTGATCCAGTCAGATTTTTTGACGGTGACAAAAAAGTGGTTACAATAAAGGAAACATCATACGGTGATGAATTTGCAATTAACAAGACACCAAGCAAGGTGGAAACACAAATCATAAAGTCTGGCACAGATTTTTTCGGATCATCTGGTTCTGGTGAAAGCAGAAAGTCAGATACGGATTATATGACAGATGATGAAAAAACCTTCAAGTGGTTTTTTGACGTACCAAAAGGCGATGATCCTCTAAGCAAATTTGGTGGTGGCGTGGTCAAAGGCACAAGCAATGTCATGGCTGGACTTGTAAACATACCATTATTCTTGGGTTCTGGCTTGCAACAAGCAGTTGGTGGCAAGCCAATTGATGACAAGGAATTTGCCAGATTCTATTCCACGCCAGTGACAAATGTTGAAACTGCATTCTTTGACAGCTTTATTGGTGAAATTAAGACTGGTGGCAAGTATGATTCAAGTCAAAGGATTCAGACTGGACTTGATGAAGCTTGGGATAATTTTCTTAAAAAACCATACTCAAGTGCTGGCAGTCTTGTCGAGTTAGGACCATATCTTGTTGGCTCTGGCATCAAGGCTGGTGTGCGTGGTGGCACTGATTTAATCAGTGGATTTTTCAAAACATCACCCAAAAAGGTGGGTGTTCAAGGCAAAACACAGCCAAACATATTTGATGACATATTCAAGTTTGACACAGCCAAGCCTAGTGGATTCCTGGCTCAGCGTGTGAATCTTGGATCAGGTGCAGTATCAAGGGATGGCTCATGGGCCAATTTTCTAAGGGCAACTGACACCAAACCAAAACCACCAGTGTTCAAGACAAAGGGTGGTGGTACTTTCAGAGAATACAAGGCGACTGATTTTTTCAATCCAAAGGGTTCTGGCAAAGGACCACAGCAATTGTTACAAATACAAAAACCAAAGGTTAAGACAAAGACAAAACAATTAACAAAACAAAAGTCAATGCTTGATAATTTCTTACAGACAAAACCAAAGATAAAGACCAAGCAAAAATTAAAGACCAAGCAAGTGCAGAAAGTCAAATTTCAGCCAGGACAGTTTTTCAAGTTTTCAACAAAGCAAAAGCAAAAACAAAAGCAAACATCACAATTTTTCAAGCCTACAACTGCAAAACAAAAAACAAAATCAAAGGCAAAGCAGTCTGGTTTTCTAAAAACAACAGCATCAACAAAGTCATCTGGCAAAGGACCACGACTTGGGGTAATACCATTTGGGTGGTATCAAGGTGGTGGCAAAAAGGGATCGCCTACAAAACGGACCAAGAAGGGCAAGAAGGGATATACAGCTTGGAATGTTGATCCCGATACGGTCGGTGGATTCTATGATGGCCCAGCTTTCATTCAGGGCAGAACGCAAAGAGTATTCAAAGAGATGGACAAAAAAAGGAAAAAGCAAAAGAAAGCCTACGACAACTGGGTAGATAATTTTTTCTAAGATTGTCAATTTCTTATTAATATCAATCCTTATTAATATGCCATACCATACAATATAGTATGAGTGATCCAAGTAGTGAGGAAAATATTAACAAAAGGCTACAAGGAATACTTGGCAATATTTTTCCTAGTTGGCATGAGAGAATAGATGATTATGGGAATATCTATCGTGTCTTTGACAAAAAAGATGAAAATGGCAAGTGGGTAGGGGAAATTTGGAATAAAAGAAGTAAAAAATGTAGTCATAGATTTACAAAAAATAAGAAAAAATTAGTATGGAATATTTTGGATCGACATTTTGATAAGAAAAATGCCCTTAAAAAAGAGGAATCGAAATGAGTTCAGGAAAACAAAGAATAAAAAGAATAATAAAGAAAAAAAGAATGAAGCAAAAAGCTAGTAAACCAATTCCTTATGCACCATTACTTACTGGTCTAGCTGGGTCATCATTCTTTGATGAAAACCAGTTTGCCATGCGAAGAAAGAGACTTTCAAATGGTGGAGTTTTTGATAATGATAAAAAACCAAAAGTAGATGATTATGAGCTTATAGAAAAAAAGAATAAAGGCAGAGAATTAACTTATCGTGGTTACACAATTACACAAACCGATAAAGAATGTATTTTGGAAATAGCTTATGATACTCTAGACGCTACTGTAATAGCCATTGATGATTTAATAAAATCGGGTAAGATAGAATGAGTGATGTTGTGAACAAACGTGAGATTGAAGATTGTTTGCATTATCTTCAAAGTAGTGAAAAATTAACAAATGATGGCTCAGACGAAATAGAATTTAAGGTTTTAAGACAACTAAGATCAAAAGCACTGATTAATGGTTTGAGAAACCCCACAATTTATCACCCTGATCCAACATCAGATGATGAGGGATTCCCATTTGGAATTACATACGCTATACTGAAAGAAGCTGGTGGTGATACTAAATGGTTAAAATCACTTGTAGATAAAGTGAAACAATCATCACAATTGGTGCTTGAGGGAATGATAGCCGATTTAGAATTTCATTTAGAACGAATGGCTCAAGCTATTAATGCCCCTCATACAGAGTTTCCGTCTGAGATACCTTCATTCTTGGGCTGTTCAGTAAATTCTTGTACTAATAGTAAATTTTGGGTAAGACCATTACCACCAAATTGTACGAAAGAGATTCTTGAATGTAAAATTTGTATGGGTGAGATCGATCCACCCAAAAATATCTGCGATCCTCACGACCTCTGGAATTTGCCTGGAAATCCAATTCATAATGCCTGGCTTGACAGACGGTCAGAACATATAGTGGATATGCACCCTCAGGTTGCCTTATTCAGTATAAGTGGTGTTGCTGATGGTACTGATCTCGATATGCAAGTTATAGAAGAAAGTGGGCAAATAGAGTTAGTCGAAGAAGTGACTGCTAGTAAGGGAGCGTTTTGTTCTAGTGTGGTGGTCCAAAGTCTGGCATGGAATAATTTGCAGATTCTTCATGATATAGAAAAAAAAGAATTGAAAAAGGAAAAAAAACGAAGGGCTAAAGAAGAAAAGAAACAACATCTAAAGAACAAACAGCCAAGAACACCAAGAAGGGGTGATGGATATAGCAGACCAAAAAAAGTATATAGAACACCTGATGTAATAAACAAGCAAATTGAAAGTTTAGATGCAGTAGAGCAAGAACCTAAATTAAAAACTATCACAAGTACATCATACGAAAGACCTACCAGTATTATTAGAAATTTGAAATCTTTGCATAAAAAATGTATGATATGCAAAGTTAAACATTTTAGACAAGCGAATGGTGAACGATATTGTGAGGTGGCACATATTATTCCAAACTCGGTAAGCCAAAATAATAATTCTAATAATCTAATAGTTGTTTGTCCTACGTGTCATAAGAAATTTGACTTGGGTAAAATTTCATTGAGAATTGAATTATATGACAAACTTAGAGCTAATTTTCCAGGTAAAGATTTTACAATTCCACTTTGGTATGAGGGTAAGATAGAATGAGTGAGTTAATTGACGAAATTCCTACAAGGGATGAATTTATCGAGAGTTATAATTCAAAGTCATCAAAAGATCAGGCAAAAAACTCCCTGGCCCACTTGGATTTATGGCTGGACAAGAAGGGACTCACA
>VTLG01015814.1_pt1 | contig 20993 bp, 31 predicted proteins | sample 4694571 | NCBI WGS metagenome assembly VTLG01 (sample SAMN12604809, study PRJNA352737) | marine metagenome | biome: ENVO:00000447; feature: ENVO:00000209|ENVO:00000569|ENVO:01000036; material: ENVO:00002151; isolation source: viral sequences binned using virsorter ... | reverse complement strand
TTAACTTGTTTGTATGAGTTAGGTGTTGTCACCGAAAAGTAAAAATCATTAGTACATTTTTTAATGGCTACATTAAGAAGTGATTTAATTATCCCTGAGGTTTTTACACCCTATCTGATTGAAGAAACAACTCAAAGAGATGCTTTCTTGCAGAGTGGGGTCGTGACACCTCTAGCAGAATTAAATCTATCCGCAGAAAGAGGCGGTGACTTTGTAAAGATTCCATTCTACAAAGCTAACTTATCTGGAGACTTTGAAGTTCTTACAGATTCATTATCATTAACACCTGGTAAGATCACAGCCGATAACCAAATCGCTGCTGTTCTTCATAGAGGTCGTGCATTTAGTTCAAGAGACTTGGCTGCATTAGCAGTTGGTGGTGGTCCTGATCCAATGGCTGCTATCGCACAAAAAATGGCTGCTTATGTTAACAACCAGAAGCAGAAGGATTTATTCTCTTGCTTAACTGGTGCATTTGGTTCTATAAATGCAAACTCAAGCAGTTCTGCATTATTTGATCTGACTATTGATTCAGAATCAGGTGACTCTCCAACAACATTAAGTCCAAGACACGTTGCAAAAGCACAGGCTTTACTTGGTGATGCTGGAAGCAAGCTTACAACCATTGCAGTCCATTCAAAAGTGTACTATGACTTGGTTGAGAGAAATGCGATAGATCGTATTTACGACAACACTGGAGCTCCTGATACAGATGCAACTTCAGGTACAACAGCTGGAGCTTTTCCAGGAACAACATCTATTCCTACATTTATGGGTTTAAGAGTAATTGTTTCTGACGATGTGCCAACAACTGGATCTGGTTCTTCCACTGAATATTCAACATTCTTCTTTACACAAGGGGCAGTTGTTACAGGGGAGCAAGCTCCAATCAGAACTCAGACAGATAGAGACATCCTTGCTTTGGAAGAAGCAATGGCTGTTGACCTTCATTACATCTACCATCCAGTTGGTTTGAAGTATGCGGTATCAACTGTCAACCCAACAAGATCAGTACTTGAAACTGTAGGATCTTGGTCGAAAGTCTATGAGACAAAGAACATCGGTATTGTCCGTGCAACTAACGTAAGTAACCAAGATTAATTATGGCTTCTTTATTTGACGTAACCGCTGGTCTTTTAGTTGGACCAACAGGTGGTGGCACAGTAACTCAAGCCACAAACAAATCAACAGGTGTTACTCTAAATACAGAGTCGGGACAAATCACAATGAACAATGCTGCTTTAGCTGCAGCTGCAGAGGTAAGTTTTACAGTTACCAACAGCAAGATTTCAGCAACTGATGTTGTTGTAGCTTGTCACGGTTCTGGTGGAACTGCTGGTTCTTATTTAGTTAATGCAAATGCTATCGGCAGTGGTTCTTTTGCAATCACAGTTTCTAATGTTTCTAGCGGATCATTAAGCGAGGCGATTGTTATTAACTTTGTTGCCCTTAAAGGAGCATCAAGCTAAATGGGAATGTACGCTTTTAGGCGTATGAGAGCGAGAAATGAGGCTGCTCAAAAGGCAGCTTCATTAACTCCAACTCTTGAAAAGCCAAAACCAAAACAAAAGCCTAAAAAGGTGAAACTCGATGGCAATAACACTTGATGCAACTGTCGGTGGTGCTAATGCAAACACCTATATAACACTTGCTGATGCAAATTCATTTATTGAAGGTTTAGTCCTTAGTGATGACGCAGCTGCTTGGGATGGTTCTAGTAACGATAATAAAAATCGTGCATTATTCACGGCTGCACAAAGAATTGATCGAGAGAAATTTCTCGGTGCAAGAGTTAATGATACTCAAGCTCTAGAGTGGCCCAGATCAGGAGTTCGCAAACCAGACACCTACACAAACCTTTATGGTTTATCTTTTCCAAATAGATTAGTTGCTGATTATTACACAGATACTGAAATACCAGATCGTGTGAAAAACGCACAGGTTATTTTAGCTGTATATCTGAACAACAACAGGAACGGTTTAGAACTTAGTGGTTTGGAGGATTTTCAAACTGTTAATATTGGTAATATAAATGTAACTCCTAGATTTTATGGAGCAGTGGGCATTGATCGTATTCCACCAATTGTTGACCACTATCTTATGGGGATTAGAATAGGTGGAAGATCAAACTTATCAATCAAGAGGTCATGAAAATGGGTTACGGTTACGAATATCCAGCAGCAATTATCATCACAGATACAAGTGCCCACACTGGAAGGTTTGGAAAGGTTCATTGCCTTACAGATGCCAGTGCTACTTTTGTTGCTGAGAACATCACAGAGAATGGTTCTTCAACAATCGCTGGCATTACAATGAAAGCCTCAACAGAAGTTTGTGGAGTAATTACAAGTATCACTCTTGCAAGTGGTCAAGTCATAGCTTACTACTTATGAGCCTTGCATCAGCATTTAAGAAAGCAGCTTCAGCAGCAATCAAGGCTACCGGTGGAGCTATAACTTATAGAAGAGTTACGACTGGAATATATAACCCTACTAGCGGCTCAATGAGTGAGGTTAAAACTGATGTGAGCATAAAGGGTGTGGTAAGTAACGTTTCAAGAGCAGAGGTAAATGACCTAGTTTCAAGTCAAGATAAAAGACTTGTTATATCAGCTGGAGATATAACTTTTACACCAACCACATTTGACAGAGTTGTTATAAGTGGAACTGAATATAAAATAATTCAAATCAACACCAATGAACAGGATAATACAGCAATCAGCTTTGACATCTTTTTGAGGTAATTATGGCTCGTGAAATTAACTTAACTGATATCGGAGATCATTTCGGTGATAAGGTTCAAAAAACTGTAAGAAAAGCAACTTTGAAAGCAGAGGCTGATATTAAACAATTTACACCTGTATTTCAACCAAGAGAAGGCGAAACAGGAGTTGGTGGAACTTTACGAAATTCATGGAAAAGTAATATCGAACCTTATGTTGGTGTCGTTTCCACAAATATTGAATATGCTGAACCAGTGGCATATGGAACAAATTTACCTCCAAGTTGGGGTGGTAGATATAGGACTCGTCAAAGCACAATCAAAGGTTATCCAGAACTTGTTGCAAAACAATTAGAACAGTATATTAAAAACGAATTTAGGAAACAATAATGGCAGCTATAAACCTTAACACAGTAAGAGCAACTATTGAGAAACGTCTTAATGATGAATTTAGAACAGGGCCATCAATACCTTTAGTTTTTAATAATGTTCCTTTTGATGCCTCTACTGTCGATCAATATATTCAATGTGTTACTAGCTTTGGATCAAGTGAATACCTTACTCAACAGGCACCAAACTCAAGCACCACAGCAAGTAATCTTATTGTGGGTCTTACTATTTTTAATATTTATACAAAGCAAGGATTAGGAGCAGGAGCAAATTTTATTATTGCTAAAAGACTAAGAGATTTATTTAACAGAATTACAATTTCTGATGTACGATTTGATCCACCAGTAGGGCCTGAGATATTACAATCAAGTCCAGAAGGCAAATTTCAAACTCAGGTTAGAATAACATTTGAATTGTATGAGGATCTTTAAATGGAAATCACAGAACAAATGCTTGATGTTATAGAAGCTGTTAAGGGTAGAAGAGAATCACAATACTGGGATAATCAGTGCAGACGTTATATGGAAAAACAACAAGCAAATAAAAAGGCTGTAAAAAAGCCAGAAAAAGGTTAATATAATTATAAATAATTCTTTTTTTTGTCATGGCAAAAGTTAAAGGTGATGTAGGGCAGGTCAAATTTGATGATGCTGGTTCATCTGTAAACCCAGTATTAGGTACTAGAAGTTGGTCGATGTCTATCACAAAGGACACACAAGAAACCACTGTGCAAGGCGATGTATTTAAATCATTTGTAGGTGGACTTATAGAGGGTGAAGGCTCTGCTGAATTAGTTTATGATGATTCAGCTTCTGGCGAAACAGCTACCTTTGTGGATGGTGTTTTAACCACTGGTGATCTTGGAGCAGCAGCTTTTGAACTTTTCCCAGATAGCTCTAGTGCCACAAAGAAAATTTCTTTTAATGGAATTATTACAAGTTTTGAGCAGAGTTCATCTTTAGGTGACGTTAATACAATAAGCATTACATTTAAACCAACAGGAACAATTACTTCAGCTATCTAATTATTAAAGTTATCAACCCCGACTTATGACAAATCAAAGAACCGCAGACCTCATCATTGGTGCTTTCAAAGATGAGATGACCGTAAGACGCAAATATGAACTAAAAGATTCATCTGGAAAGGTTTTAACGACTTTATATTTTCCACCTATCACTAGATTTGACAGACAAAAGGCTCAACAGTTAGCTGGTACTGATGAGGCATTAACTATTTCAACACAACTTTTATGTAAAGTTGCACAGAAAGAAGATGGAACTCCAGCCTTTGATATGTCAGACGCACCGATGCTCCAAAGACAAATACCTGAAAAAATTTTAAATGAGCTTGAAATATTTATGATGGATATTGAAGTTGATATTGAAAAAGCAAAAAACGAATAAGGCGAGATAACTGGCTAAATTTTGAGTTTTTTCTCGCAATAGAACTAGGCAAAACACTAAACGAATTAAGAACTTTAGTTACTGAAGAGGAGCTTATTTATTGGGTTGCATATTATGAATTAAAAAATGACAGGGAAAAGCAAGAATTAAATCGTCAAAAGAACAAAACAAGGTAAGATATATAATAAAGGTTATTTGTATTTGTGGCACAGTCAACAGTTAGATTAATAGTTGATGCTCAAAATGCTATACAAGCGTTGCAGAGAACAAACAATGCCACCAAATCTTTGAGCGATAGCACAGATAAATTAAAAGGTAGGTTAGATAGATCAAATAACTCATTAAAAAATAAAGGAAGGGCTGCTAAATCTGCTGCTGGAGGTGTAAGAACTTTAACTGCTACATTAGGCCCATTACTTAAAGCATTGGCTGTAGCAGCAACAGCAAGATTTATATTTGTACAAACTGCTGAATTAGAAACCCAAAGAAAAAGTCTTGAGGTTCTTACAGGTTCATTAACCAAAACAAATGAAATAATACAAGAACTTCAAGATTTTGGTGCTGTCACTCCTTTTACAAGCAGTGAGCTAATTGAGCAAACAAAAAGATTGAAAGCCTTTGGCTTTGAAACCAAAGAACTTGTTAATACAACAAAAAGATTATCAGATGTTGCTGGTGCTACTGGTGCCGACCTGACAGGAATTGCAACAGCATTTGGACAAATCAGAGCGAAGGGTAAACTTCAGCAAGAAGAAAACTTACAGTTATTGGAAAGAGGAGTAAATATAACTGATGAACTTAAGAAAATAACTAAATTGCAAGGCGATGAATTTGAGTCTGCTATGAGAAAGGGAGAAATAAGTGCAAAAGACGTTAATCAAGCTTTAATTAACTTAACTAATGAAGGTGGTGCATTTTTTGGTGGTGCTACAGCGCAGGCAGAAACATTAAATGGATTATTTTCCACTTTAGTTGATTCAGTTCAGAATCTAGCAAGAACCATTGGTGAAACTTTAGAACCAGTTATAAAAAGTGCATTAAGTTTTGCTACCAAAGGTGTGCAAGCCATAGATAAAATTTTTCAAAGAATAAACAAAATAAAAAATAGAATTACTGGTACTCCTAGAACATCACCACAAGAAGAAGCTGATGCCGAAACAAAAAAAACATCACAATTAGTAAAGCAAGCACAGCAAGCCAAAATAATAAGAGAAACAACTGAAGGTACAGTTACAGCAACAAAAGCTCTTGAAGAATCAACACAAGGTATTAAAACTAAATTCGAGGAGATTGGTGATTCAATAGGTTCTGGCATATCAGATGCGTTAGTGGGCGCAATAAATCAAACCAAATCATTAGGAGAAGCAGCAAAAAATATTGTAAATGATCTAGCCAACTCATTATTAAGACTCGGCATTAACACTCTTTTAAAAAGCACAGGTTTTGGTATTTTTTCTAATTTGCCTGGCTTTGCAAATGGAGGCCGACCACCTGTTGGTAGGCCATCAATCGTGGGAGAAAGAGGGCCAGAAATTTTTGTTCCTAATATAGCTGGCACAATAATTCCTAATAATCAGCTTTCAGGTTTAACAACTAACGTTGTTGTTAATGTAGATGCTACTGGTTCTTCAGTTGAAGGTGATGAACAACAAGGTAGAGAACTTGGTCGTCTTATATCAGTTGCGGTACAATCTGAATTAATACAGCAAAAAAGACCAGGAGGATTACTTGCATAATGGCTACGTTTCCTTCAATAAAACCTACTTATGGGCAACTAAAAAGATCCGCACCATTAACTCGTACTGTTCGTTTTGCTGATGGTTATGAGCATAGAATTTTATTTGGATTAGCTCAACATCAAAATCCAAAAGTTTTTAATTTCACTTACAACGTATCAGAAACGCAAGCGGATGAGATAGAAACATTTTTAGATGATAGAGCTAATGATAGTGATAGTTTTGACTTCCCTCCAGAACATTTGCCTGGAGAAACTGCTTCAAACTTTAAATTTGTTTGCGAAAATTGGACTAAATCAATACCATATAACAACAGAGCTATAATTCAAGCAACTTTTAGAGAAGTATTTGAACCTGCATCATAATGTCAGTAAATTCAGCAGTATTTAGTAATTTACAATCTATTAATCCATCAGCGATTATTGAATTATTCACTCTTCAATTATCTACTGCATTACATGGTGCTAATACTATTTATAGATTTCATGCTGGTAGTAATCTTAATGCAAATGGAAAAATAGTATGGGCTGGTAATGAATATCTTAGATTTCCTGTACAGGCATCAGGTTTTGCTTTCCAAAAAGGACAGTTACCTAGACCTAAAATAGTAATTAGTAATGCTACAGGATTAATTTCATCAATACTTTTATCTGTTAATCAGACAACAACAGGTAATGATTTAACAGGAGCTACAGTGACAAGAATAAGAACATTAGCTAAGTTTATTGACGCTGTTAATTTTGCAGATGGCACTAATGCAACAGCAGATAACACAGCAGAGTTTCCTCAAGAAATTTATGCGGTAGATCGTAAAGCTACAGAAACTAGAGAAATTGTAGAATTTGAACTTGCTGCTCCTACAGATTTAGCAGGAGTGCGAATACCAAAACGGCAAGCAACACGATCTATATTCCCTTCTATCGGTACATTTGTTCAATGACTTGGAAATATAAAGCATTACTTCATGCTAAACGTGAAGACCCAAAAGAATCTTGTGGTTTGTTGTTAAATATAAAAGGTAAGGAAAGATATTATCCTTGTCGTAATCTTTCTATGACAGAACATCAATGTTTTATTATTGACCCAGAAGATTATGTAAAAGCAGACAATACAGGAGAAATTGTTGGAGTAGTTCATAGTCACCCCATTACCCCACCTGATCCTAGTCAAGCAGATAAAATTAGCTGCGAGGATAGTAATTTACCTTGGCATATTGTTAATCCAAAAACAGAACAGTGGGGATATTTAGAACCTTGTGGATACAAGCCACCTTTATTGGGTCGGCAATGGGTTTGGGGTATAACTGATTGTTGGAGTTTAGTAAGAGATTGGTATAAAGAAGAAAAAAATATTGAACTTAGAGATTGGGAAAGACCTACAACATTAGAACAATTTAACAATAACCCTTTGTTTGAAGCCTGTGCTTGGAGAACAAACTTTAGAGAACTTAGACCAGATGAGAAACTAAAAGATGGAGATGTTTTACTTATGAGCATTTTGCATCCAACTTTAAATCATGTGGCATTATTTTTTGAAGGAGATGTTATTCATCATTTAACCGATAGACTATCTTGTAGAGAGCCTTACTCTGAATGGTTGTTAAAATGTACAGGAAAGAGGTATCGCTATGCTTCGTAAACTAAAACTATATGGACAATTGGCAGAGTTTATTGGACATAAAGAGTTTGAGATAAAGGTTAATAGTGTTTCTCAAGCAGTAAGTTTTTTAGTACATAACTTTCCAAAAGTAGAACGTTTTATGAGTCCTAAATATTATCAAGTAAAAGTTGGTAATTATGATATTGATGAGAGTGAATTAGCATATCCTGTAGGGCAAGAAGATATACATTTTATTCCAGCTATTTCTGGTTCAGGAGGTAATTTTGGTAAGGTGTTATTAGGTGCTGCTTTAATTGGAGCTTCATTTTTATCTTTTGGAACTTCAGCAGGATTGGGTGTTGGATTTGCAAAAGCTGGTTTTATTCAAAAGGGATTATTTGGAATAGGTACTGCTCTAACATTATCTGGTGTTTCTGATTTATTATTTCCATTACCCGAACCACAAAAATTTAGTTCAGAAGAAGATCCACAGTTATCTTTTAATTTTAGTGGAGTACAAAACACATCAAGGGCTGGTACACCTGTACCAATTGTATATGGGGAAATTATTACCGGCTCGGTGGTAATTTCGGCTGCCATTGACGTAAACCAGGTAGAAGCATGACAGACGAAACTAAACTTATTAGAGGATCTGGAGGTCCACCAAAACCACCCCCACCTCCTTATCGTGCTCCTGATACTTTACATAGTAGAAGTTTTGCTACTGTTCAGGATTTAATATCTGAGGGAGAAATAGAAGGTTTTGCTAGTGCATCAAAAGAAGGTCTTACAAAAGGAACTACAGCTTATGATAATGCAAGTCTTAAAGACGTTTTTCTTGACGATACTCCGATATTAAATTCAACAGCTACAAGTGCTAGTCCTGCTGACACTGATTTTAATTTTCAAGATGTAACGTTTAAATCTAAATTTGGAACGTCAAACCAAACAGCAATGAGTGGTATCCCTGCGGAAAGTAGATCACCCACTGCTGTTGGAGTTACTGTGACCACCTCTGCTCCTGTGACTAGACAGGTTACAAATACAGATGTCGATGCAATTATCGTTACTTTAACCTGGCCTCAAATTCAAGTTTTAGAAGATGATGGGGATGTTCGAGGAGATACTGTTAAATATAAGATACAGGTTCAATATAATTCTGGTGGATACACCGATATTATAAGTACTTCTGTTAGAGGAAGAACAGCAGACGCTTATGCTAGAGATCATAGGATAAATGTTACAGGTGCTTTTCCTGTAGATGTAAGAGTTGTTAGAGTCACAGCAGATAGCACAGATGCGTCAAGAGTAAATGCTTTTGAATTTACCAGTATTCAAGAAGTAATTGATAATAGTTCAACTTATGCCAATAGTGCTTATGTTGCTCTTCGTCTAGACAGTAAACAGTTCAATCGTATTCCTGCAAGAAAGTATCGTATTAGAGGAGTTAAGGTAAGGATTCCAGGAGCAGGTGCATCTAGTTCTGGCACTCCTACTGTTGATGTTCAAACTGGAAGAATTCAATACCCCACTGGCTATATTTTTAATGGTGTTATGGGTGCTGCTGTCTACACAAATTGCCCTGCAATGTGCTTACTTGATTTGCTCACAAATACTCGTTATGGATTGGGAGATCACGTTACTGATAGTAATTTAGATTTATTTAGTTTTGTAGCTGCTAGTAAATATGCAAATGAAGAAGTAGATGATGGAACAGGATCAGGTACAAAAGAGGCTAGATTTAGTTGTAATGTAAATATTCAAAGTCCTAAAGAAGCATTTGCAGCAATAAATGATTTAGCTGGTGTTATGAGATGTATGCCGATTTGGTCTGCTGGAAGCGTGACTATATCGCAGGATAAAGAAACTTCATCTAGTTATTTATTTAGTTTAGCCAATGTAATCGAAGGTGGGTTTGCATATTCAGGAAGCAGTTTAAAAACTAGACATAGTGTTGTTTCCGTCAGTTACTTCAACATGGATTCAAAAGAAGTTGACTTTGAAGTAGTAGAAGATGCTACAGCAATATCAAAACTCGGAACGATAGTAAAACAGGTAAAAGCATTTGCTTGTACTTCTCGTAATCAAGCTGCCAGATTGGGTCGTGCAATCCTCTTCGCTGAACAAAACGAAAGTGAAACAGTTACATTTTCAACTTCAATAGATGCAGGAATTGTTGTCAGACCTGGTTCTGTTATAGAAATAAACGATCCAGTAAGAGCAGGAGCAAGAAGAGGTGGACGTGTAGTGGCAGCAACAACTACAACTATTACTATTGATGCAGAAGCACAAACAACTTTACCTGCATTAAATGATGCACCAACTATTAGTGTAATTTTATCTGATGGATCAGTTGAATCTAAAAGTATATCTGATATTACAGGAGCAGTTTTAACAGTAAGTTCTGCTTTTACTTCTGCACCAAATGTAAATGCACCTTATTTAATATCTAGTACAACATTGCAAACTCAATTATTTAGAGTTATTCAAGTAGAAGAACAAGATGATGTTAATTATGTAATTACAGCTTTATCTTATTTAGAAGGCAAGTACGCTTTTATTGAAAATGGAACTGCTTTACCAACAAGAACAATATCAGTTTTAAATTCTCCTGCATCTCCTCCAAGCAATTTAACAGTAACAGAGCAGACAGTTGTTATAAATAATATTGCTAGAAGTAAATTAATTATTGATTGGCAACCTGTAACTGGTGTAACTCAATATTTAGTTAATTACAAACTAGAAAATGGTAACTATGTTTCTCAGGTTGTATTCAGTAGTGATTTTGAACTTTTAGATACTGTAAAAGGAACTTATACAATCCAAGTATTTTCATACAACGCAGCATTAGTTTTATCGTCTAATTTTACTGAAACAACATTTACTGCTCAAGGTAAAACCGGATTACCAGAAGATGTTTCTGGGCTCACTATTGAACCTATTAATGAACAGTTTGTAAGATTAAGATTTACACAGGCTACTGCTATAGATGTTTTACATGGTGGTCGTGTTTATGTGAGACATACAAATCAAACAGGAGGTGCTGCTACATTTCAATCTGCACAAGATGTTATTGAGGCTGTAGCTGGTAATGCAACAGAAGTCATAGCTCCTGCTTTGGCTGGTACATATCTTCTTAAGTTCCAAGATGATGGTGGTAGGTTTAGTTCGACAGCAGCTAGTGTAAATCTTTCTCTTGTTGATATTTTAGATTCCATTACTGTCAAAACTGATAGAGAAGATACTGATGGAACACCATATAACGGAACAAAATCCAATCTTACTTTTGATTCATCTCTTGGTGGATTAAAACTTACAGATCCAACAGTAAATGCTAGTGGTACTTATGATTTTGTAGATACACTTGATCTTGGTGGTACATTCTCACTTGTCTTAAAAAGACATTTTCAGGGAGTTGGTTTTTATACAGGAGATCAGTTTGATAATAGAACAGATAACATAGACACTTGGACAGATTTTGATGGAACTGTTGCTAATGATGCTAACGCAAAAATTGCTGTACGAACTACAACCGATAATCCCTCTAGTTCTCCTACTTATACAGATTTTAACGACTTTGCAAATGGAACATTTAAAGGCAGAGGATTTCAATTTAGAATTACTTTAGATACAGCAGATACAGCACAGAATATGAATTTACAACAAGCAGGATATACAGCATCTATGCCATCAAGAACTGAACAATCATCTGTTATAGCTTCTGGAGCAGGAGCAAAAGCAGTTACATTTACAGCACCATTTTTTGTTGGAACATCTGGATTAGGCAATGCAAATAATTTTCTACCCTCTGTTAATATCTCTCCACAAAATATGGCTACAGGTGATTATTTTGAATTGAGTAGTATATCTGGAACTGGTTTTACAGTTCATTTTAAAAACTCAAGTAATGCTAGTATTGATAGGAACTTTACCTACAGTGCTGTTGGTTTTGGCAAAGGAGGTTAACATGGAGAAAAATAGTTATTAACTATGGCTGATGTTACAAATTATACAATCGAAAATGCTTCGGGAGCCAACGTAAGAACTGATCTGAATGCTGTCTTTGCTGCAATTCAGTCAAGTAATTCTAAGTCTAGCGACTTAGCTTCAAGTCAATGTGTAGCTGGTATGCCTTTTTTAAATACCACTACAAATATTTTAAAAATAAGAAATTCAAGCAATGGTGCTTTTACAGAAATAGGAAATATAGATTCGGCTAATTTAGGGTTATTATCTAAGGCTGGCGGTACTATGACAGGTCCGCTATTAATAGATGATTCTTCAAGTGCTTCTACTCCTGCATTATCTTTTGATTCGGATACAGATTTAGGTTTATTTAGAAAATCTGCCAATGTAATGGGATTTTCTTCTAGTGGAACAGAACAGATGATATTTGATGCTAATGGATTAACTCTTCAAGCTCAAAATGATCTTAGGTTTGCTGATGCTGATAGTAGCCATTATGTAGGATTTCAAGCACCAGCTACAGTTTCTTCTAGTCTTACCTGGACATTACCTGCTACTGATGCTGCTGTTTCTGGGTATGCTCTTGTATCTGATGCTTCTGGTACTTTAAGTTGGGCTGCTGCTGGAGGTGGAGCAGTCGGTGGTGGTTCTGATGAAATATTTTGGGAAAACGATCAAACTGTTACACAAAATTACACAATCACAAATGGTAAAAATGCTGGAAGTTTTGGTCCTATAGAAATTCAAAGCGGAGTCACAGTTACAGTTGGCGCTGGTGAGACATGGACTGTAGTATAAAAGTGTATATAATAAACCTATGAGCCAACTTAAAGTAAACAGTATTGTTCCTACAGGTGGTTTATCTACTGGGGCTTTTGGTGGTATTATTCAAGTCATTCCTGCTTTTACAAATGCTACTACTATCAACACAACAAATACTTTTGCAGATATAACTGGATTAAGTGTTACAATTACACCCTCTTCAACTAGTAGTAAGTTTTTAATAATGACTTGCATGACATTAGGAGGAAGTGAAGCGGGGACTGGTATTTATTTAAATTTAGTAAGAAATAGTACTCCTATTGCACAAAATTTAAGTAGTAGCTCCAATCCCGCTACAACTATTTTAGGCTTTGGAGCACCTTCAAATACTTATAGCTATTCATATTTTCATCTTGATGAAACAAGTTTAAGTGATCTATCAGACATAACATACAAATATCAAATCAGAGGAAATGCAGTTGGGCAAGTTACAGTTAATCAAAGGTCTATAGCTAACGATTTATACAGTACAGCTAATTTAATAGTTTGTGAGGTATCAGGATGAGTACTTTATCTGTTAATACTGTTAAAAGTTTAAATACAAATGCACCAGTATTTCAAAATACGAGTGGAACGGAAAAAGGGCAGCTTTGCAAGGCATGGGTTAATTTTGATGGGACATTTGGTACGTCTCCTTTTACTGAGGCAAATGGAGGAATAAGAGATTCTTTTAATGTCAGTTCTATAACTGATAATGGAACTGGAGATTACACACTTAATTTCACAAACAATATGTCTAGTGCAAATTATGTTCTTTGTATGTCTGGTTCAACTAATAATAGTTATACAAGGGCTGGAACACAAGCACCTGCTAGCATGACGGCAAGTACTGCAAGAGTTTTTACTGCAAACTCAGGCGGTTCATCTGCTGATAGAGAATATTGTGCAGTCGCTATTTTTGGAGATAACTAATGTCAACACTTAAAGTCAACACAATACAAGATGCGTTAGGAAATAATCCTTCTACTGCTGCACAGCTTAATCAAGGAAGAGCAAAAGCATGGGTTAATTTTGCTGGCAGTGGTACGTTAACATCATCAAGTCAAACTGGTGTTAGAGATTCATTTAATATATCTTCAGTTGAAGATAGTGCAGCAGGTGTTTACACAGTAAATATAAACACTAATATGGCTGATACTAATTACGTTGTTGTTGTAACTGTTGAAGCTGGTAGTAATAATGACCAAACATCAACTGGTGGTTTGTTATTTACAAACAGTACAAAAACTGCTGGATCGTTTAAAATAAGAACAGGAGATACCGAAACCAATAATAATGATGATCTTAGTGGTGTAAATGCTGTTGTCTTTGGCGATTAATAATTCTTTGATATACTAAAATAAAAACTTATGGCTAATTCAGACAAAAGATTTATCTATGAGAATGATGACGGTAGTATTTGTATCGTTTATCCAGCAGATAATACAGATTTAACATTAGATCAAATTAAATCTAAAGATTGCCCTAGTGGTAAGACAGTTTATACTGTAGATAAATCTGCAATTCCTACTGATAGGAGTTTTAGAAACGCTTGGACTTATACGGAGTAGATTATGGGGTTTGGTATAGATATGGCAAAGGCCAGAGAAATTCACAAAGATAAGATTCGTGCTGCAAGAGCAGAAAAATTTAAAGAACTTGATGTTGAATTTACAAAAGCTTTAGAAGCTGGTACAAGTACAACTGATATAGCGGCAAAAAGACAAGCACTTAGGGATGCTCCTGCTGATTCTGAAATCACATCCGCAGCAGACACAGATGCACTTAAAGCACAATGGAAAACTGATATTCTTGGAACATCACCTTACAATTAAATGGCTATCAATCCAGCACAAAAAGATTTTACCGTACAAAGAAGAGCAGACTTTCCTTTAACGCTGACTTTCAAAGATAGCAATGGTGATGCTATAAATTTGACCGGTTATACTGTTGCAGCTGAAGTATATAGTGAAGATAGATCGACCTCTTATGGATCGTTTGCTGTTACTTATACAAATAGGAGTGCTGGAACAATTGATATTAAATTAACAGATGCGCAAACTGCTCTATTTAGCCCAAATGAACTTAAATATGATGTTTTATTGACACAACCAAATGGAGATAAATTTTACTATTTAGAGGGTACACTATTTATAAGTGAAGGTTACACAGCATGAGCAGTCCTAATCAAGTCGTTGTAAGTCAAGTATCTGATGTAACAACTGTTGAAATTACAACAGCAGGGCCACAAGGCGAGACTGGAGCAACGGGGGCTACAGGAGCGACGGGACCTCAAGGACCATCTGTATCTGATGGAGACAAAGGTGATATTACAATTAGCAATTCAGGTGGTACTTTTACTATTGATAGTGGTGTTGTATCAACTGCAAAAATAGCTGATGATGCCGTAACTGCTGACAAATTAGCCAATACAAGTGTCACTGCTGGTTCTTATACAAATGCAGATATAACAGTTGATGCTCAAGGAAGAGTTACTTCAGCTTCAGATGGATCAGCTTCAGGTGGTGCTGTTACAGGTGTTAGTGGAACGGCTCCAATAACATCTTCTGGAGGCACAACCCCTGCAATTGGTATTTCAGCAGCTACAACTAGTGCAGAGGGTTCTATGTCTGCTAGTGATAAATCTAAGTTAGATGGAATAGAAGCTTCAGCTACAGCAGATCAGACGGCAGCAGAAATAAGAACACTTGTAGAGTCAGCAACAGATTCTAACGTATTCACAGATGCAGACCATACGAAACTAAACGCTATTGAAGCTAATGCAACAGCAGATCAAACTGCTAGTGAAATTAAAACAGCTTACGAGGCAAACTCAGATACTAACGCATTTACTGACGCAGACCACAGTAAGTTAGACGGCATAGAAGCTAGTGCTGATGTCACTGACGCAACTAATGTAGATGCTGCTGGTGCAGTAATGAATAGTGATACTACAACTGCTGGTATGAGTTTTGTAGTTGATGAAGATAATATGTCATCAAATAGTGCGACAAAAGTTCCTACACAACAATCTGTAAAAGCCTATGTAGATACAGAAGTTGCTGGAGTTGTTGATTCTGCTCCTAGCGCATTAAATACATTAAATGAGCTTGCTGCCGCACTTGGTGATGATGCAAACTTTTCAACTACTGTTACCAACTCAATAGGAACAAAACTACCTTTAGCTGGCGGTACAATGACAGGCAACATTGTGATGTCTGGTTCGCAAACCGTTGATGGAAGAGATATTTCTACTGATGGAACAAAATTAGACACAATAGAAAGTAATGCAACCGCAGATCAAACAGATGCAGAAATTAAGACTGCGTACGAAAACAATTCTGATACAAATGCTTTTACTGATGCAGAAAAAACTAAATTGTCAGGAATTGAAGCATCGGCAACCGCAGATCAAACTGCGGCAGAAATAAGAACTCTTGTTGAAAGTGCTAGTGATAGCAACGTATTTACTGATGCTGACCATACAAAGTTGAATGGTATTGAAGCAAGTGCAACTGCTGACCAAACTGCTGCTGAGATAAGAACGTTAGTAGAATCAGCTACAGACTCAAATGTATTTACAGACGCAGATCATACAAAATTAAATGGTATTGAAACAAGTGCTACGGCAGATCAGACAGCCAGTGAGATAAAAACTCTTTTACAATCTGATAAATTAACAGTAGACGAGATTGCTGATGATGCTATAACGGCTGATAAATTAGCTAATTCTATAAATACAGAAATCGCTGCAAATACAGCCAAAACATCTAATGCTACACATACAGGGGAAGTAACAGGGTCAACGGCTTTAACTATTGCAGATGATGTAGTTGATGAAGCAAATTTGAAAGTAAGTAATTCACCGACTGATGGTTATGTATTAACTGCTCAATCAGGTAATACTGGAGGATTAACTTGGGCTGCTCAATCAAGTGGTGGTGGTGTAACTTCTGACGCACAAAACAATACTGTAGCTGGTACTAATGCAGGAGATAGTTTTTCTGGGACTGATGCTACTGGCAATACTCTATTTGGTAAAAATGCAGGTACAGCAATCACTACGGGAGATAACAACGTATTTCTTGGATTAGAAGCAGGACAAGCTACCACTACTGCAAGTAGCAATATCGCTATTGGTAAAGCTGCTTTAGAAACAAATCAAACAACTGGTGAAAATATAGCTATTGGTCAATTTGCTTTAAAAAATCTGACTTCTGGTTCAAGTAATATTGCTGTTGGTAATTCGAGTGGTGTTAATATTTCTGGAGCTACTAATAATACATTTGGTACTTATTCTTTAGGCAGTGCCACTTCAGCAACTAAGAATTGTGTCTTCGGTTACTTTACTGGTTATAGTGTTACATCAGGAGCTAAAAATACTTTACTCGGGCATCAAGCTGGTCAAAGTGGCACAAATAATCTCACAACTGGATCAAATAATATACTGATTGGTCACGAAGCTGCTGCGAGTTCAGCAACAGTATCTAACGAAATAACACTAGGTGATACTAATATCACCAAACTTAGAGTTCCAGCTATCGGGCTTGAAGCAGAAGATGGTGTATTATCTCTTAAAACTGGTAGTGGCAGCGTAGCAGAGGCCAGATTTTATTGTGAGTCTAGCAACGCACATTACGTAGCTATAAAATCCCCTGCACATTCTTCATACTCAGGTAATGTCAATTTTGTTCTACCACCAAACGGAGGGACAAACGGTTACTTTTTGACAACAGATGGTAGCGGTAATACATCATGGGCAGCAGCTAGTGGAGGAGGAGGACTAAGCTCTGACTCTCAAGAAAACACAGTAGGTGGCACCAATGCTGGTGATAGCTTTACAGGAACTGATGCTACAAACAACACTTTAATAGGTTTTGATGCTGGAACTGCAATAACTGATGCAGATAAAAATACTTTTATAGGGCATAGTGCTGGTAAATTTACAACAACAGGTTATAGAAATACTGGATTAGGTCATTTAGCTGGAGAAGACATCACTAGTGGATTTGACAATGTAAATTTGGGTGAACGGGCTGGTCGAAATATCACAACAGGCTATGGAAATGTAGCAGTTGGTACAAATTCACTTTCTAATGCAACAGGTGCAGTATACAATACTTGTGTCGGACAAACTGCTGGTAATAACTTAACTGGTAACCAAAATGTCGCGATTGGCCATAGTGCTGGTCAAATGGGTGGAAGTAAAACACAAAGTGTTTATATAGGTGCTTCGGCTGGAACTGGTAATTCTGTTGGTAATAACTGTATTTTAATAGGCTATAACGCAGATTCTAGTTCTGCAAATGTTAACAATGAAATTACTTTAGGTAATTCAAGTATTACCAAGTTTAGAATCCCAGGTATAAATGTAGTTCTAAAAGATAATGGAGGAACACCTACAAACGGACACGTTCTTACTGTAGATAGTAATGGAGAAGCAGGGTTCGCTGCTGCATCAGGTGGAGGTAGCTTAACTTTAATATCTAGTACTACATTTACTTCAGCTGTATCAGCAGTAACCTTTACTTCAATTAGTGGTTATACACAATATAAAATTATATTTAATATGCAAACTTCTGGTGCTGGTACTTTAGAAATGAGAGTTGGAATTGATGGTACTTATGATAGTGGCACCAACTATGTTGGTCCTTCTGCAGATACTAGCATCTTAATACTTGGTGGATTTAGTGCTACTTCAAAACATGGTGAAATTAATATTTTTGACTTAAATCAAGCAGAATCTACTATGTTATATTCTCTTGGTGTTGGTTTAAGTAATGATGAGACTTCAGCCAATCATCAAACTTCGGGTGGTAAACATAATACGGCAACCGCACAAAACTGTATTCAATTGTTTGGTTCGTCTGGTAATATTTCATCAGGAACAGTATCTTTATATGGAATAGCAACTTCCTAATAGGAGAATTTTATGAACAAAATAGTAGATGGCGTTGTTGTCTTAATGACAAATGCAGAAGAAACAGCTAGAAATGCAGAAGTAGCTGCAGCTCAAGCAAAAGAAGCTGCTAATGATTATAAAGTAAAAAGAGCAGCCGAATATCCTCCTATTGAAGATCAACTAGATGAGATATATCATAATGGTATTGACGCTTGGAAAGCTACAATTAAAGTAGTCAAAGACAAGTATCCTAAACCTTAAAATTTTTTATTATGGCTGAACGTACCACTGATGAAATCGCAACTATTTTTACTAACGCTGGAGATAGCGTAACTGTAATTAACAATCTTGCTGCTTTATCATCTTTGACAGATGAAAACAAGGAAGAAATTAAACGCAATGTAGAACACCTTGAAATTATAAAAGCATACAAAAAAGAAGATGGCACGACTAGCATTTGGACAACTGAAGACTTCACAGAACAAGATGCTGCAGTTATACTAGGAAAAACAAAGTATTAATTAATGGCTCGTAAAACAACAGAAGAACTTCAACAGGAACTTTTAACGTTACAGAAAAATTTTGAAGAAGCAGAAAAGGTTAAAACAAATTGTAACAACAGAGCTATTGCTATTAATGCAATATTAGCTGATAGAGCAGAGGAAGAGACTGAAAAAAAGCAACAGCAATAGGATTTTTAGTAAAATATTGCCCTGTTTGTGGTAAATCTTTTGAAACAATGGAACAAAGACGTATTTATTGCTGTAATGCCTGTAAAACAAAATCATGCAGATCTCGTAAGACTGTTTAATTTTCTATGCGTTATTCCTGCCATGACATAAGCTGGTGCTATACCTATAATTAGCAGTAACATAACAATTTTTAAATAAATGCTAAATCGCATCTGTCAAATTTTGAGCATTGTTTCATTTGTAATGGTAGCTTCCATGAGTGCCACAGGCGTAATAGGTTACAGGTACTTAACATCTGAAAATTTTAAAAGCCGAGTTATGAATGAAATTCTTAGTAATGTACAAGGAATGATGCCAAAAATATTAGATAATGGTTTACCTAAAATGACAGGCCCATCAATGCCAATCATTAAATGATCTTTGGGTTTATAAAAAAGCTAATCAAATACTACATAGATAAGTTAATTCATTGGTTACGCATGACTAAATTTAATTTAGAACTAGATAATGACATAAAAAAGTATCACGAAGAATTAGATAAAAAAGTAAAGAAACCAAAAATTGTAGAAACTGGTGAATTTGGAGAAGATGGCTGGTCTATTTCTATTGGTGATATAGATAAAGATGAGTGAAATAAAAGTACCTAAAATAAAAATACCGAAGATAGATATACCAGAAACACCCCTTGTACCAGAACACGTTTTAACAGGTAATATTCCAGGCTGTAATTTATATCACAGAGATTTAGAGATAACAAAAAATCCTAGTATTTTATATAACGACAGAAAAGCGTATATAACTTGTCCAGAAGGAGAGATGCCTTCGTTTAATCCAATAGAATACGATCCAAGCAAACTTATAAAAACAGTAACTCCTACGCAATCTCCACAACAACCAGAATATAGACCTGTTATACCGAAGAAAAAAGAAGAAAAAGAAACAATAGAAATACCACCCTGCCCTGGTAAAAAAGATTTAAGAGTAGGAAGTTTTGTTAACGAAAAGCGTTTGGAGCGTGTAAAAGGTTATAAAAGGGGAGAAGATGGAATTGAATGTATCACTCTTTATGAAGACGTACCCTTCAAGGATCAGTACATACCGAATCCTCCACAGCTTGTTAGCACTGCTGTTATTGCTACTGTCGCTGCCACTACTCCATTACTGCTTAATATTGTCAAACCCTTAGTAAAAAACCTGATAAAGAAGCTGACAAAGAAGAAAGATAAGGTATAATACAATTAGTCCATGATTGGGTCACTTCACTAGGTTGATCTCCTCCCAGACCTCTTAGTTGTGTCTTTGATGGACAAGGGGGGTAACTTAGCAACCAGACCCATTATCAAATCGTTAAATCGGTCACTGCTCTGTTGGAGCGTCAGTTGCTTTTAATTTCGTGAGTGTGCGGTATAACTTGATTTGGAACGGTGGTTAGTACAACATTTCTACAACTGACAGCATCTTCTCCTACATACTTAACACCTAGTTTTAATTGCTCGGCACATATTTTAAGACGATTAAGATTGACCTCAAGCTTCTTAGCATCAAGCATAAACTCCTGATATTTTCTATAAGTCTGTGCAGCCTGTAAACATTCCTTATTAAAACCTCCACCTCCAAGTGGGATTTGGAAACTAGCAGTAATTCCATAGTTTAAGTTATATACTGTTTGATCTAATCGTTCCTGTTCTGCAACATATAAAATGTTCCCAGGATTAAGCAACTGGCCTGTATCACTGTCTTTTGCAGTGTCATAAATATTGGTTCGAGAGATTGTACTTCTTGG
>VTLG01009718.1_pt1 | contig 20998 bp, 30 predicted proteins | sample 4694571 | NCBI WGS metagenome assembly VTLG01 (sample SAMN12604809, study PRJNA352737) | marine metagenome | biome: ENVO:00000447; feature: ENVO:00000209|ENVO:00000569|ENVO:01000036; material: ENVO:00002151; isolation source: viral sequences binned using virsorter ... | reverse complement strand
CAGGTTAGCTGTCATATCTAATACCTTCCTTTCTGCCTTTCAGCATGTTAATATATGTCCAATATTCACTTCTTTCAGCTACATATCCATTAGCAAATAGCCAAGAATAGTGAGTATTTTCTATATCTCTTGTTGTTAGTATTTTAATTGCCTCATCAAAAGGTAATCCATGAGTTTTTGAAGTTAGCTCATCAAACATTAATCTATTATCATTATATATTTTACTTAATGCAAAATTTCTTTCACATATTTCAAATATTTTAATAATATTATCTTCTGTTGGTCCAGATTCTACAAAGCTATCAAGATAATCATAACAATCATTATAATCAACTGAACTAGTATTTGAGTTAAATGTACGTATTAGTTGCACTAATGTTAATGATTTTGTTTTATGAAAATAATGTAAATCAGCAAATATCTCGTATATCTGTTTATTATCTACTTCATTCTCTAAATGAGTACATAATCTATTGAATGCTTGAATCCAATTATTATCAACTTCATCCATCCATGATACTTTATCTAAGTTTAACTTTGCATAAACTTTACATTTATCTTTAATAACACATCCTGTACAAAACTTTTCAGTAAATGCTATTTTAGATTCATGATTATCGCATGATTTAATATATGAGGTACATGGTTCATTGTTACCTGATACTAAAGCTCTAGTAACATCATTCCATTCTTCACGTACTCCAAATGATAATTGATTGAGTCCATTTAATGGAGATGTAGTACCTGCTGAGAATGAATTAGCCCATATATATAGGTTTGATTTTAATAACTCTATATTACCTGATAATAGAGCATTAAATATATCATTAGTTAAGTCACCTAGACATATATTGCCATTACTATAACTATTATAATAACTTAGAGCTTGCGTTGTGCGTCTTCCTCTATATATAAATGGATGCTGAGTTCCTTTATATAAAGGATATCCTTGTGCTACAGTCCCAATAAAATCAGTTTTTATTGTATGTTGCTTTTTTGCTATTCTACGATAATTAGACAATAAAGTAACAAAATCTATTGTAAATGTAACAACAATATCTCCATAAGGAAGTTTAGCGTATTCTAAACTCATAGCTGAATTAGTTAAATTAATAACTACATCTTTGAGTAATACACTTATATTAACAAACCATTTGCGTGGATTAGTTTCTTTAGAAGAAGTTGTTAATTGTTTATAATAATCCTCTAAATCATTATATATTTCACGATTATAAGAGCCTATTACTTTATTATCTTGATTAATTATAGGATATAGTCTTGGTACACAATCACCATATGTTCCTGCGTAATCACTATTATTATAACCTCTTAAACGTCTTCCAAAATAAGGTACTGGACTAATAGATACTTCAACATTATTATGTTCTTCTAGAAACTTTTGTAACACTTCATTTAAAAGTTCTTTAGATTCATCTAACTCTTTATCAGTGAATAGTTCTATACCATCTTTTCTATAATTGTATAGCATACTATCTAATTTCTCCAGATGCTCTGTAAAAGTAGTGTAATTCCATTGATTTCTTTCTAATAGTTTGCTTATACTATTAGCACCTCTTCTTTTCTTCCAATGTGGATACAATACACTATCTACACTAGCTTTTATTTTATCATATGTACCTGGTTGCCATCTTGAACTTTTAGTAGCAACTAGTTCCATATTATATCTTTCATTAAAATTTGCTAATCTCTCAGCAAATTCTGCATATCCTGATAGCTCTTTATAATCTAAATGATTTAAATTCAATTCAGATAATTCAGTTGTTTCAGGTTTTTCATTAAATTCGAATGAATATTGCATTTTTATTTACCTCTTTTTATATAAGGGGAGATTGTATCACACATCTCATGTTTCGAGGAAGGGATAAGTATCCCCCCTTATGTATTCTAGTATTTATCAAATAAGCTGATTAGGGATTATAGGGCGTGACTTGACTATCTATTGCTAATTCTCCATTGCTGGACCATAGCTCAATGTACTGTGCGTTTCCTATTACCTAAAAGAACCTTATTTGTACCTATTGTGATAATTTACTGATTACCACCTCTTTTATTGCCTGCAACATGTACTACTCTGTCATCTGCTTTTACTATTGTTGCATTTGAAGCAATTTCATCATTAACAGTAACATGTCCTGTTAATCCTAGCTCTGCTTTTAATGCACCAACTGTATTAGCTGCATGCTCTTCTGTTGCTGCCATTATAACTCTAGTTGGTTCTAGAGTCATACTTCCATTCATTAGCTGTATCACTATTTCAGTGATTACTGTTTCTGTAGCCATCTTTATTTGCTCGCTTCCTCGTCATTCGACGAATTATGAGAACTTTTGTTCTCGTGATTAATCAATAATATGCTTTCTACCATAGAAACCATATTCACGTGTTCTTTCTCTTTATTATATTTCACTTGTTTGAGTAATTTCTTACCTTTTTCAGTGAGCTTATATAATTTTTCTGTCATACTCTAGTCCTCCTCTATATGTATGTCCATTTTATCTAACAATAATAATAATTCAGCTATTTTAAAGAAATCATCATGACTGACTCCTTCAGCATTATCTATAATAATTAATGCTGTTTGTAGTGTTTTATTATTCATTTTCATTACTTTCTTTTTAAACAACTCATATTGAGTCATTACTTTTTCTACTTTTTGTAAACACATTATGCTTCCTCCGAATCTAAAAAATCTAAATATTCGAATCCACTTTCTCTAACATGCATAAGTAATTCACCATCAATATAAATACTATATATTTCTTCATTTTCATGATTACAACTTTGAATCCATTCTTCTTTAGTGGTCATTGTTACATTATTACCTTCACTAGTTAAATATGGTTCAGTTAATTCACTATTTATAGGAACAATTTTATTAATAGTTAGTCCTTTAACATTTTCTACTCCTAACATTTTATAAGCTTCTTTACTTATTTCTATTTGTTTTAATGGTCTTCCGTTGGCCATATCACTCCTTTCACGAGTTTATATTAATTAAGCAGTAATTATGTACCGATATGCAATCACAAGCAATATGGATTACAATTTGCGTGTTATCAGCTATTACTGCTTAATTAATTGTTAATTGAGGTAGAGAGCTAAGTAACTTGAAATACTCAGCTCTCTTATTTAGAGTATCAAAAGGGTCTTAATATCTAGACCTGGCATTGCTCACGCGGATGCTCTCTACTCTATCAGTAAGTTTACTTGAACATCTTCCAATACCATATTTGTGTCTTTGTTTTTAGTTTCCAGTACCATTTGCTACACCAATATTTAAATTGTATTAAATATGATAATGTAGGAAGTGTTTTATTTATAAAGATTTTATTTTCTTTAGATACTTTATTTAAAATCTCTTCAAACTTTTTATCTTCTAGTCTTTTAAACAGTTTATCTTCAAAATCATTTGATACTTTAAGCTTTGGAATTGATTTCATCATCTTTTTATATGCTTTTAATTCTTTATCACTTAAAGGTTTAAATGTTAATGTATCTTGATATTCTGCCTCTTCAGGTGGATAATCAGGTGACCAATTATCATCTATTATACAATCACTAACATCATGACCATTTTCTTGTAGCTCTATTACTGCATCTTCCATAGTTTCAGGTAAATCATCACATTTCTTTACTAATTTACCATTTCTATAATATTTCCAACTCATTTTACACCTCGCTTTCTTTAATTATTTGTTTAACATAGCCTGGTGATACTGTAGACAATATGTTTTTCTTAGTTAAGTCTTTAATATCTCTCTCATTACTAATGATTTGTAAATATAACTTTTGATTTGTTTTGTCTTGTCGTTCAAATCTTGTATCATAATAATGTACTAATTCAAACTGTTCAATATCACTAAAATTATATTTAAATAGATATTTAATGTTATTAATAAAGTTTCTTATGTATTTCATCTTACTACCTCTACTTTCCGCTATTAGCGTGTTTATTTTACGTGTTTATGTTGTATTATTAAATCTAAATTTTAGACAGTTTAAAGACACACGAATGTCATCCCACACATTGTCTAGGTGGCTCGATTAAATTTTAGACAGTTTAAAGTCATATCTAGGACTATCAAGGAAGAGTTCTTACGTGTTTATTTAGTATTAAAGTAAATTGCTTTTAACTGCCTTTTACTCTTTTTACTAAAAAAACTTTTACTTCTATTAAACCTAGAGCTTGCCCAATCGACAAGCTCATATTTATACTTATAAGGACAATACATTTTATCTCCTTTTACTGTTTACACGCAGTTATGTGTGTGGTATAATTAAATAAAGCCTTACTTACCCGCTCAATAGGAACAAGGTAAGTAAGGCTAATATGCTTAAATGCAAAGAAATGGATTAGTTGTTACCAAAGGCTCCAAGCATTTCATCATCAGATGTCTCTTTGGGAGGCATTATGATGAAATGTGCATCGTTACTAACTTGTTTCCCAGTGACAGTATCAAAAGATGTCTCAGCGGGAAAAAGTTTGCAAACTAATCCATTTTCAGAGGCTATGTTTTGGATTTCTTCCAAGTCTCCAATGGTACTCTTCTGATTACGAAGAATAAAGTACCAGTTAGAGTTCTTAGAAACTCCAAAACTCGTTGCTACCTCTTTGCATTTTGCTAATAATAATTTCATTTGTTATTCCTTTCTATTTGGTTAATGATTAATTAAATTATTATGTTGGCTATTGTATGTTATAGCCGAAGGCGAATAGTGGATAAACTACTACAAACGGTCAAAGTAACAGACAGAGCTGGTCGGCAGCAGAGAAATTTTCAACGAAAAGCCGACCCCATGGCAGTTACTTTTGCCGGGTGTGGTAGTGTATATATCTCGTGTACGCATTCTACGGCAATTTTTTGAAAATGCTTTTTTTTCAACGTGTTTTTATTAGAAATTGCTTTTTACAGTGGGGGCTTTATATAGCTACTAGTAGTAGTTTATTAAATATCAATACGTTATTACAAGTATATTATACTATATATAGCTATTATATATAACTACTACGTAGTAAAATAGTTGATATTAGGGTGAAAGTCAAGTATTTTTTTTTTTTACTTTTTTTACTTGTTTTGATATATATTTTAGTATTATATTTATAAATGGTGTTTTATGGCGATATACAGATAAATAGGGGTCATTGGTCGATTTTTAAGAGAAACGTCCGTAAAACGCCTATTTTAGTGCCTAATAACGAATATAGTGATGTTGATGACCCGCTATTAAATGATGCAAAACATATTGCAATTAGGGATATGAGGGATAATATCGAGTATATACCTCCTGAATTGATAGATAATGAGTAACGGTATACAATTAATGTCATTGCAGGAATGGGCACATAGATATGGTGTTAAGAACCCGTATGATAAGAGTAAATATGACTATATTACGGCTTATAAGCGCAATATTAGCCCTGATAAGCATGGTAATTGGCCAGAATTGGAGAATAATGAGTAGTGGTACAGTAGACTACGGAAACGCTTATATACAAAAATATTTAGCTAATCTAGCAGGACCTGCGGCTGAAACAGATGCTTTATTCAAAACTATGGGATATGGTAGTGCAAGCGACTTTTTAATTAACCTAATGGGTCAAGAAAGCCACTATGGGGCTAGTTATGACCCAGATGCTCTCCATACCATGACTTATGCTCAAATAGACCCAGTTAGATATTGGGAGCTATTAAATGATATGAAGCAATATCCAGGATGGGCTGAGAGGGGTAAGACTATAAATGACTATATGCAGTCTCAACCAGGGTATGAAGACTGGGATATCTTCAATATGGCGCAAGTAGACGTTCAGCCTAAGACTGTAATTCCTTATGCTCCGGGTTACAATCCTAATCTAGCTGGCTTTTATCCAATAGACTCGAGTGGACAGACTATATATCCATCTCATTTGATAAATGAGCAGAATTTTGACTTTAATTACGTTCCAGGTAGTATATCTCCACATACAGCAGACCCAAGAACAGCTATGATGTTATCACGTCTAATGCTTACGAAGGATATGGGAGATTTACCAGTTACGGAGGATGAACAGGCACTAAAATGGGATTCTTTTTGGAATAGAAATCCTGCGCCTGGGACAGGGACTGCAGAGTTTAAAAACAAATTACCTTATAGAGAAGTAGCTAATTTAATGAATAACTATCATAAAACGAAATTAAGTATTCCATAATGACAGATGTATTAGTAACAATAGGTATCGGAAGCATTGTATTGGTAGTTGTATCAATTATAGCTACAGTATTACTTTATTTATTTACAGATTGGACTGAATAATGGCACAAAATGAATTACAGAACATATTAAACCCTCAAGATGCTCCATATCTAAGTTTACCTCCAATGGAATTGGGACCTTTAGCATTAGCTAATATACCACGTTTTCAACAAGAACCAAAGTTATATAGCGTCAATACTAATGCGATGAGTCTATTAGGACAAGTATTAGAAGATGTTATTATGGAAAACACTATAACAAGTTATATAGATGATTTTGAACTAGAAGCGACTTTTCCTGGACCAGGTAGTGCAGAAATGAATGTCAAGTATAATATGCCATCAGGATTAGGTCATAGAAATGATTGGGAGATAGGAGCCACAATTCCTTTTGATTTATAATGGCTAATGGACAATTAAATAATAATTTATTAGATGAAGCAATAACAGCGAATTTTGGTCGTCTTGCTCCAAATCAGTATCTTGGTAATAATATGGAAGATTATATTTTATCAGGTGGTGACCCATTCATGGCTCCAGATGTAACAAAGATGCATTTCTATACTGATAAACAAGGTTTACCACGAAGTACTCAGTATCTTAATGAAGTCCCGGGTCCTATTAATCCAATGGAGCAAATGGCGAAAAATAATATAGATTTTACAGCAAACTATGGGCCTGGTCTAATAAATAGGATATCTGATATAGCTTCTGATATAACTTTCAAGGATGTAATGCAGAATACATTAGTAGGCCCTTCATTAGGATTAGGAGGGCAGATTTATAATTGGGGCAAAGATGTTGATTGGACAGACCCTCATAATTTTCTTCCAGCATTGGGCATGGGACTTGATTACTTTGGAGGTCTTGGTGCGCCTTTTGATTTAGCAGATGGAGCTTTGTATCAAATTGAGGGTAGTCCTGGCATGGCTAGTTTGGCATATGGAAGTATGTTTGTACCAGTTGCTTTAGCTGGTGGTAAAAGAGGCATAAGCGCAGGATTAGATATGGCGACAGGTCATGCTAATACTGGTCAATATCTATCTTCAAAGATAAGTGGTGGTTTGTTAGGAGATACCTTTAGGAAAGGAAAATCACTTACTGGGTTAGGAAGACCATTGGTTAATGATGCGAGTACAACAGGTAAGATTGATTTAGATGTGGTAAGTGCATCTAAATTAGATGATATTGATGCTAAGTTTATGGATGATATAGATATACCAACAAATGTACCAAAACCTTGGCGTATACCCGACCCTGACTTTATGGGTAATCCGAATATAGCAAGACTTGATATGGGGAATCTGCCTCCAAATCTAGATAAAGCATATAATACAGCTATTGAGCATACATTCAATTATAAAACAGGTGCAGAGGCATTTGAAAGGTTTAAACTCAATTATCCTAGATTTGCTGAATCATTTAAGAATCTAGACGAATTTAATGCTTTTATTAAAAGTAGTATTGATGATATAACTGCGCCTGGAAAGATTCAATATCTTGATGCTGATTTTTATAGACATGAGCCTTGGGGTCAGAATGTTCTTGGAGGACACCATGGTGCAGGAACTGAGAGAATATGGAAAGATGATGCTATGAGGCAGGTATATTATCCAGATGGTATAGTTCCAGGGCAACTTTCTGGGACGACTCCGTTTATAGATGTTGCAGCTGGAAAAGGTCTTACTAATCAGTCTATAGCACAAACAACAGCTCATGAAATACATCATGCTCTTACTAGAAAAATTTGGATAAAAGAATTTGAACTTAGCCCAGATTATCAAAAATATATTCTTAATAACCCTGAGTATTTAGAACAAGTAGAACAAATGAGACATCTGCCAAAAGAAGTTTCTGAGCAATTTTTAAAAACGCATAGAGATAGGCTTACACAACAGCATTTTTCTCAGACAGCAAATATAAATCTTAGTCAAGGCAATCAAGAATTAAATAGATTTATTGACCAGACTTATAGGGCTCCACACTCTGTAGACCATATACCAATTACTGGTTATTCTCAGGGAGCGGGGGATAACATATATATTAAAAACTTTGCTGATAGAATGTTCGACGCGAACAGGCCTAAAAGTGATATAGTCAGGCAGATTGAGAGGAAATGGATGAAAGACTATCCTTATCTCACTAAGCCAGATGAAATAGGAGCTCGTGTTCATGAAATAAGATTTATGGATGATGCAGCAAAGAAAGAATCAATGATAAAGTTTGGACATCCATATGGCCATCAAGGACAGCAAATTCTTGATTATCATCCTAATTTCTTTAAGGATGGCTTATTTAACCAAATGTATGGAATGGCACCTATAGGACTTGGCTTAGGGTATGGAAGGCGCTCATTATTAGATTACACTAGTGATAAGCAATCTGAATAATATGTATATAATTAAAATTAAACATAAAGGGGATAAGAAATCAACACATTATCCTATTTACAAAGAAAGGGAAGCAAAAGAACGTGGAATTACTTATAAGCCGTGGAAACAGGCTAATATCGGAGATAATGCCTTATCTGACGATGGGTATGTGGCAAATGTATTGTCTCGCCGTGAATATGTTGATAATACAGGTCGTAAGAATATTTATATGAGGTTTCCATTTGGATATACATTTTTTAGCCCTAAATATAAGACTAAACCTTTAAATGCAAGAGGAAGAAAGACGAATGTAACAATATCTGGTAAATCTTATTTAGAGGTACAATCTAAGCAACAAAAGATGAAAGCACTTGCGATGATGTTTGCTATCAAGCCAGATTATAATCAGGCTATAGAGTGGGCGCTAGGAGAGATTAATGATTCTCAGAAACGTAAGTGGAAACGTACAATGAAAACGGAGATATTTCAAAATATGGTAAGAGAAGAGTTAGGTAAAAGGCTTCAAGAGCACGGGTTAGATGAAGACTATACATTAGATTTATTAAAAGAAGCTATTGAATTAGCGCAAGGCAAAAAAGATATATCAAATCTTTTAAAAGCAGTAGATAATTTACAAGACATGCATGGCATGAAAGAAAAGCATCTATTGAAAACTACTGATAAAATTGAAGCTTTTTCAAGCGTTAAGCTTATAGACGAGCTTAAAGAGGAAGAGAAGAGTTTTATTGCACAAAAAACAACAACAGAAGAAATTGAACAAGGGGAAAATAATGAATGACATATTAACGAGATTCTTATTATCAAAAGGGGGTAGAGGATTAATGGGAATGTTAGGTGGCAAAACACCGGGATTACAACAGACTAACCCTGCTCCAGGGATAGGAACTCCTGATTATAGTGGGCAGGTTCCACCTATAGCACCTGGATTACCGAATACAGGGTTTTCTATAGATTCGATTCCAGGTGGACTACCTGGCGGAACGTTTCCTAGTGAATCTGCATATCAAGCCGGTTGGTCGCAACCAGGTATGCCGGGACTACCACTAGGCAATGCGCCTATACCAAGAGTTCCAATGTCAATACCATCGCCCATACCCACTATACCTATGACAATACCATCACGTATACCGAATATGTTAGCTAGCAAGCTACCTGGAATGCCATCAGGAACTGGTGTATTGTGGGATTATATTAATCGAGTAAATAAACCTTAGTATTTAATAAATGGATTTTGAGGAACAATATGCTCAATTAGAAGCATTGAAGAAAATGCGGGGAAATATGGCTTTATTCGGAAGGTATTGCTTCCCTACTGCCCTCCGCAAACAAACGCCACCGTTCCATCATGAGGTGTATTCTTCGCTTAAAGACGACAACACTAAAAGAGTACTAATAGCTGCTCCAAGGGGAACGGCAAAGAGCACTGTTACTACTCTTATTTACCCTTTATGGAGAGCAGCATTTAAGTCTTCAAAAGAGGATTTATTTATAGTTATTATTTCTGAGTCGCAGGCTCAGTCAATTAATTTCTTATCACGTATTAAATATCACTTAATACATTCAGAGAAATTTCGAGCAGTATTTGGAGATTTAGGTCCCAATACTGCACAACGTTGGACTAATACAGATGTGCTACTAGCTAATGGTACTAGAATCATAGCTGTTGGTACAGGTCAAAGAGTTAGGGGTTTTATTGAAGGAGATACAAGGCCTAATTTAATTATAGTTGATGACTTTGAATCAGAACTTAATGCGTATACTCCAGAAGCACGTGCTAAAAATAGGAAATGGATGACAGAAGCTGTTATACCTTCATTATCAGATGATGGTAAAATATGTATGATTGGTACAGTAATATCAGAAGATTGTTTTTTATATTGGGCTAAAGATAGTAGTGCATGGAAAACATTATGGTATTCTATATGGGATGAAAATCAGAAGTCTATATGGCCAGAAAGATTTTCAAAACAACGTATATTAGGAATTAAAGATGAATTTGCATCTGTTGGTAATTTGAATGGTTTTTATCAAGAATATATGAATATTGCTCAATCTCCTGATAATGCACCATTTCAGCCACAATGGATAAAAATGCATCATTATCAATTTGAACGACGAGGAGGTCAAGGATGTTTAGTGAGGAGCATAGAAGATGATAAAGAAAAAATTATACCAGTTGATGTGTATTGTGGTGTTGACCCTGCTAGCTCTCTATCAAGGCGTGCTGATTTTTTTGTCATCGCTACCATTGCTATTGATAGCGATAATAGGAAGTATCTTATTGATTGCGTACAAAAGCGTATATCTCCTGCAGAACAACCTGCTGAGATTATTCGTGTATATAAAAAATTTAGACCTAAAAGGATGAAGATAGAGACGGTTGGTTATCAAGAAGCCTTAAGAACCGCAACTAAACAATTAATGCAAGAGCAAAATCTATATATACCGGGATTAGAGAAAGGCGTCAAACCTAGAAATGCGAAATCAGAACGTTTACTTTCATTAGTCCCGATATTCGCTAAAGGAGATTTTTTCTTTAGACCTGAAGATATTAATGCTCAAAAAGAGTTTTTATCATATCCGAAAGGAAAGCATGATGATATTATGGATGCTGTTTGGACTGCTTTAGATGGTCATAAAGCCTGTAGAGTTAAGCAATATCAAGAGCAAGATGATAAATTAAATTTAATGAAAAAATTCCTTGACTGGAAGCTAATGTAGGATGTATATTATAGGATATGCCAAAAAATAACAAACCATATAATCAATTATCAGACGAAGAAGCAGTACAACAAGTACAAGATTTATGGCGTACTTATTCTAAAAACAGAGAAACTTGGGCTCAACATGCACAAGAAGATAAAGAATTTAGATTAGGGAAGCAGTGGACAAACGAACAAAAGCAGGTGCTTGAATCAAGAGGTCAAGCTCCTATTGTTGTTAATCGTATTCATCCTGCAGTAGAAGCTGCTAAAGCTATGATAACTGCTAATAGACCATCTTTTAGATGTGCTGCTAGAGAAGACTCAGATAATAAAGTTGCGCAAGTATTAAGTCATTTATTATCCTATATGTATGATATATCAGATGGACGTTCTGTTATACGTGAAGTAGTAGATGATTATTATGTTACTGGCTTGGGTTATATTCATGTGTATCAAGACCCAATGATGGATATGGGCAAGGGAGAGGTATGTATGCATAGTGTAGACCCTCTCGATGTTTATGTCGACCCTAACTCTAGGAATCGATTTTTTGATGATGCCGAAAATATTATAATTTCTCGGTTTTTTACACGTGACCAAGCCAAAAAATTATACCCAATGTATGAATCTGCTATTAACAATGCTGAATCAGACCAATTGTCAGATAGACCAGTAACAGATAGAGCAGATGATGGTGAAGTTATTTTTCCCGAAGATACAGAAACTAAAACTCAATATGGAACATTTGGAGAAAGTGATGAATATATTCGTGGATATGAATGGTATTCAAAAGAATTAGTAAATAGATATAGAATATTTGAAACATTTAATGGCACAGAAGATTTATTAGATGATGAAAAGTTTAAAGAGTATATACAGCAACCTGCATGGATAATTGAAGGACAACCTATTACAGACCCTGAGCAAGCAAAAAAGATTATTATGCAAATGCAACAACAAATAGCTCAACAATATGAGCAAATGGTTATAGAATATGGTCGTGCTGGTATTGCTCTTGAAGATATGCCGCAACCTCCAGAGCCAAATATACAAGAAACTACATTTGAAGGATTGATAGAACAGAATCTTATTGAAGTAGCGCAAGTACAGGTTTCTAGAATCCATCAATGTGTGGTAATTGGAAATCAAAAATTATATAGTAGAACTCTCCCTACTGACAAGTATCCTATTGTTCCATTTTGTAATATTCATACACGAACACCATATCCGGTATCAGATGTGCGTATGGTAAAAAATATGCAAGAATATATTAATAAAACACGTTCGTTAATTATTGCACATGCTACAACAAGTACTAATACAAAGATATTAATTCCAGAAGGTAGTGTGGATATGAAAGAATTTGAAGAGAAATGGTCACAACCGGGAGTAGCAATACCTGTTGATATGGATGCAGGAGCACCTATGCCTGTGCAACCAATGGCACTGCCGAATGAGTTATATAAAAATGAAATGGATGCTAAAAATGATATAGACCATCAATTAGGATTATATGAAATGATGATGGGTAATTCATCAGTAGCGCCTCAAACTTATAAAGCTACTATATCATTAGATGAATTTGGTCAAAGAAAAATTAAATCAAAATTAGCTGATATTGAAGCTAGTCTTACTAGAGTTGGTCAAGTGGCTATACCTTTAATGCAACAACTATATACAATTCAAAAAACATTTAGAATCATACAACCCAATAATTCAATGACAGAATATGCAGTGAATAAACAATTGTATGATAATAAGTCACAAGAAATTAAAATAATTAATAATATAACCGTTGGTAAATATGACGTAGTAGTGGTAGCAGGTTCAACCTTACCTACCAATCGATTCGCTGAACTTGAGTTTTATATGGATGCTTATCAAAAAGGACTTATTGATAGAGAAGAAGTTCTTAAGAAAACAGAAGTATTCGATATTGAGGGTGTTATGGAAAGAACCGATATAATTGGTAAATTACAAAATGCTTTAAAACAATCTCAAGAACAAATTAAAGAATTACGTGGAGATATACAAACTCGTGATAGAGAAGCGGTTAATCTTCGTAAAAGAGTTGAAGTTGAGAAGTTTAAATCAGATATGGATAAAGTTTCTAATCGTGCGGAAGCCGCTGGAACATTATTTGAAAAACGACTTGATGACAATTTATCTACCGTTAAGACTGATATACGTCGGTCTATCAAAGAACAAGGGACACCCTCTGGTGGTAGTCAAGAGGCTCCAAAGAAAAAAGGTAAGAAATAATGGAAAACGCAAATGTACAGGATACTCCGCAAAATGCAAATTCTCAGGATACTTCACAAGCTTTTGAAACTCCTCAGATAGCACCGGACTCCTCAAATGAATTATCCGTTGATGATATAATATTAGGTAAAGTAGATGATACGGCTCCAGCTTTTGGACAACCCGATACAGGAATACCCGAACAACCAGTTCCTCCAGTAGAGGCTAAGAATGATGATACTCGATATGAATATTGGCAATCTCAAGCGTCGAAAAAAGAGAATGAGTTGAATCAATTAAAAGCTCAGCAGCAGCAAATGATGATGATGCAGCAACAACAAATGCAGCAACAACAACAAGTGCAAGCTCAACCTGAGCAACAAAAATTTCCTGATGCACCTGAAAAGCCTAAAAAGCCACGACACTATTCTAGGGAAGAAGCTTATTCTGACCCGAACAGTGAGAGTGCTCGTTATTTAGACGAGGTAGAAGAATGGCGAGATAACATAGATGAATATAAAGATTTGAAACATCAGTATGATATTGCTGTAGTTGAAGATAGAATGGTACAGGCAGAGCAAGCACGTGTTGAAGATATAAAAAGACAACAATTTGCTGCTCAAAAAAGAAGCCAATTAAGTGCTGTTAATCAAGTAGTTCAACAAAAATACGGCTTAACACCTGATGAATCAAAACAATTTATAACTGACATGTCATCTGATAAGTCATTAACTATGGATAATTTGGTGCAATTGTGGAGGATGAAGCAAGGACAGGGTGCTCCAACAGGAACTCCTGCCCCTATAACTCCGTCTCCAACGTTTCAACAAACGAAGAGAGCGCAGCAAGTACCTTCTCCTATGGGTGTGATGCCAACAAGTGGTAATCAAGCACAAGGCTCTACAGAAGACCAAATTATGGACAAAATGATTTCGGATTTAGATAGTAAGAATCCGTTTAAGCTAAAATAACCCTACTTGAAGACCAACAGGTAGTTGATAGAGGGTAAAAGAATAAGAGGTTGTAATGGCAACAGTATATAGTAATATTGCGTCTGCCGCCGGTTCAGGTACAGCTGATTTAGATAATACTCGTAGAGTCTTTAATTTTGGGGACAGAGTTGCAGAGTTAGCTCCGCAACAAAGCCCATTCTTTGTATATTTAAGTAAAGTAGCAAAGAAAGCAACTAATGACCCTGTGTTTAAATTTCTAGAACAGAGACACCAATGGCAAAGACGTAATTTCGAAATAACTCAAGCAGCATTAACGATGTCAGGTGCAGAATCGCATGGTGGTGAAGTTGATGCAGGTGAGGATTTAATTGTAACAGCAAAATATGACCAGTATGGTAAAATCAGCAGTGGTTCTCACTGTCCATTTATTGTACCAGGTTGTATATTAGCTGTTAAAGCAGATGATGGTAATGTGTATCGATTCAAAGTAGAAGAAGATACGGTAGTAAGTACTACTGCAAGCACAGTTCATGATGGAACTAATATTGCACATAAGACTACAACTGGTAACACTGAAATCTCAGGTGAGAAACTGACAGCAGTTGGAACTACAATTCCTGATGGAACTGTATTTTCAATCGGCAATAAAGGTCAAGTGATTGGTAGTGCATGGGCTGAAGGAACTGATACTCCACTTGGTTGGGAAGATAAAATGTATGACAGAGAAGGATACTGTCAAATCTTCAAAACTGGAATGAGTATCTTTTCAGGTACAGCAATGGCTACAGAATACAGAGGTATTAAAAATGAATATCAACGTATTTGGCAAGATAAATTAATGGAACATAAAATGGACATAGAGCAAGCTATGTTATTTGGTGATGGTATTATTACTGCTGCAGGTGAAGCTGCAGATGGTGGTGCTCCTACTAGATATTCTCATGGTATAGTACCTTATACTTCATCAAATGGTAAAGTCTATAATCTATCATATGCTTCATCTGGATATGATGCTTTCTTAGATGCAATGGAAGATTTCTTTGCACCTGAAGGTGGAAATTCAGGAGAAAAACTAGTATTAGCTTCAAGAAAAGTTATCACGTATTTAAATAAATTAGGTGCGGGTTCTTTCATGAACAATTCTGTTGGTTCTTCTCAATATAGATTAGACGTTAATAATATTCCTGGTGCTTTCGGGCATAATGTAACAGTTGTAAATACTATTTTTGGTAATTTACACTTTGTTGCTGAGCCTTTACTTAGAGGTCCTTGGGAAGATTATTGTGTAGCAGTTGATTTAAGCAATGTTGCTTATCGTCCACTAGTGGGTAATGGTGTCAGTCGTGACACCTTCATTGAAACTAATGTTCAGAATCCTGGTATTGATGGTCGACAAGACCAAATCATTACTGAAGGTGGTTTGGAAATTAGTCTTCCTGAAACTCACGCAATACTGAAATTCAGTTAAGGAGGATAGATAAATGGCACAATTATCAATGGTTGGTGAAAATACTATTACTGATGGTACTCATAATATTAAAGATGCCTCAGTATATGGTGCATGGGCATTTGCAGACCAAGAAGGTGGTTTAGCAGTATTTAGAACAGATACTCTTGACCCTGCTGATACTGATGCAGCTCTTGTAAGTCCTGGTATTCCAGGTGACATGGCTGCTAATAGAAAGTTAAGGATTGGTTTTAATACCACTCTAGCAGGTGCAAATGTAACTTCTGATTTCGGTGTACAAGGTTCTTATAATGGGACTGATTGGACATTAATATCAGAATTATCTGCTGATGTAACTCCAGATGTAGCTGGTATTCAAGAATTTGAACTTGACTTAACTGACAAGTACTATCCTTGGCTAAGGTTAATATGGAATGATGGAACAGAAGATAATACTACGTGGCAAGGATACTTTTTTGTATCTGGATTAAAAGCTGGTGGTAATATCTCTAATATGACAGTTAGTGGTATAGGCTCTGACCCATCATAATAAGTTAGTTGTATAATAATGTAATAGGGAGTTTCGGCTCCCTATTGCTACAAATTTAAGGAATAAAGATATGGCTCTTACAGCAACAAAATGGAGTAGAAAAGCAGATTATTCTGGGTTTGGACCAGATGATACTGCTCCAACAGGAAGTACTCCTGGAGGTGCAATAGCTAATGGTGGAGAGACTTCTACTATGGGATATTATTGCGTGTTTGATATGGGTAGTGATACTACTGCTAATGTAACGCATCCTTTTGATTTCCCTATTATGGGTGATTTTACGATAGTAATTAATTCTACTGGTGAAAATTTAGGTGGTGCACAGTCACCAAATGTTAGTGTTCAAGGTTCTGTAGATGGTGTATCTACAAATTATATAGACTTACATGATAATATTATTACATCTACTGATGTAGATGATAATGCTGCAGCTGCAGTATATGATTATGATGCAAAAGGCAGAATGCCTTATATGAGGCTTGAAATTACACAAACAAGTTCAGCAGTTAATAAAGCAATTATAGTTAATGTGGTACCTCAATAGTGCCAGTAACTGCAACTACAATGCCTTATGTATTTCCGTGGAAAAACTATAAGTATAAATTAACACGTTTAACAAGTGGTGTTGAATATGATGTAGCAACAGCAACAGGTGGATTTGAGACTCAAGCACTTGATATTTGGGTTGATGATGATTGGCTAAAGTATAGTGATGCTTTATCGACAACATATAAATTAGTTATGACAAGCGATACTAAGGATGAATGTACTGATATTTATCGTCCTGCATTTTTTGTAGATGGTAGTTCCGGTACTAGTAATGCGGGTTTAGCAGGTGATTATTGGTTTACTCTTTCTAATAGTACTACTTCGGGCGACATACAAGTTGCTGCTACTCAAGCAGCAACTAAAGGCACTGATGGTACATCTCAAGAATTATATGCTATTATTCCGGGTGTATATATAGGATTTAATGGTAATTCACAAACTGCATATAGTACTAATGATGAATTTTCATGGACGTTTAAAAATACTGTATTAAATGATATACCTAAAATTATCGATGGTTCTCATAGATGTTGGACAAAGGTGCCTAAAGATACTGGAGATATTTATTATAGTTATAATCTTCCTTATGGTATTAATAATAAATCGTTTAGTATGTTATGTTATATCGCTAGTATGCCAAAAGTAGTTACAGGTACTGCTGGTAATATTGGAATTACAATATCATTAGAAGGTTCCGTAGACGATATTATATGGACAGAGATATTTGAACTAGTTGATGACCATGATTATCATGATGAATCTGGTGATGAAACTGGTAGAAGATTTTATTCTTTTTTTGATTCTGATGCAAATGATGGTGCAAATTATCCTTATAAAAGATTAAAATTAACATTCGAAAATTTAGCAGGAAGTGAAAAAACATTACTTCCCCATCAATTTATGGATATTACAATAACGCCAAATTAAAGGAGATATAAAATGGCAATATTAAGAAGAAGAAAGAGTAAAGCAAATAAATCACGTAGAAAAAGTAAAGCAAGTGCTGGTGCTGGTAAAAAAAGCAGAGGTCGTGCAAGGGCTTCAAGATAATGCCTTACGGACCAGGAACATATGGCAAAAAAAGAGGTAGGCCTAAAAAGAAGAATAAGAATGGGTCTCCTAAACGTCGTAAAACTAAACGAGGTAAACGTTAATGAATAATGGTAAACCGGTATATAGTAGTAGTATAGGTAATCCTTGGCATAGTAAAGCTAAGGCAGATAATACACGACGTAAATTTAATACTAAGAAAAAAGGTAAAAAATAGTGGCCAAAATTACTAATTTTAAAGATAGAATTACCGATTTAGCAGGCTCTTTGGGGACTGCTGATGATAATGCTATTGAACAATGGGTATTAGATGGTTGCTATGACGTTATATTACGTGTTAAATCTTTTGCAAATCCACGTGATTTTGCTATTCAATCTAGTGGAGTTTCTAGTGAAACTGTAGTAGATTTAGACACAATTCGTGACTTTATAACTGTTGAGCGTCATGGAATAGAATGTTTACCAGTGAATCCAAAGAATAAGCATTTATATACACACGTTGATTCTATGTATGAAGCAACAGAAAATGACCCTATTTACTATAAAGACAATGGTACTATATATGTTAAACCTAGTCCTAGTAGTAGTCAGTTAGCTTATTATACATATATTCCGGAATATAGTATTTCTAATTTTAGTTCTGGAACATCATCTATAGAGTATTATCCTAAAGAATATTATGAACATGTAATATTATATGCGGCAGTAAAAACATTAGATAGAAAATTATTAGATTTGCTAACTAATACTGATATTACAACAGCGATTACGGCAGCTAAAGATGCTATTACAAAGTCTGGTGAATATATGGATAGCACAGGTGCAACTACTACTAATGTTGTAGAATGGTTAAATGATGAAGATGGAGAAATGGCTAGTACAGTAATGTCTGCTGTAAGTGCAGAATTATCAACTGGTCAAGCATCATCTTCTGAGGTTAAATTACGTATGTCACATGATTTACAATCTTATCAATGGAATCAGGAAAGAAGAAATAATTTGCAACAAGAATATTTAAGTAAATTTCCACAAGCGCAAGGAGGAAAATAGTGGCTACATTAACTAACGAAACCGTAGCGTCAACATATACGTATTTATTAAAAATGGATGGCACAAGTGGAATAACGTCTTCATTAGTAAAAATTCAAGATGGCGATGCAACGCAATCTGCATTATCTATAGGCACAACATCAATCGCTATTGATGCTGGTGATAAATTAGGTTTTGATGGTACTAATACTGGAACATATATTACAGAATCGGCTGATGGCGTATTAGATTTTTATGCAGATTCAGTAAAAATGCTAACATTAAAAGAAGGTGCTCAAGATGAAGTGGTAATTAATGAAGGTGGTGCAGATATTGACTTTAGAGTTGAATCTGCTAATGATGCAAATATGATATTTGTTAATGGTTCTAATGATAGAGTTGGAATAGGTGTAAACCCAGCAACTAAATTTCAGGTAGAAAGTGGAGTGAGATTAGGTAATATTACTCAAACCAGTTCTTATGATGACCATATTGTTATTTTATGTGATGGCGGTACTGTATATGAAGGTGGTTTATTAATTAATAATTGCAATGATGCTACTGCTGGTAACTCCTCTGTTAAACTTAATGTAACTAATTCTGGTATAGGAGCAGATACTGCTGATTTCCACGTAGGCCTTGTTGAGAATAATGACCCTAATAATTTTAATGCTCCAGGCAAAAGATGGTTTTGGTGTGATGGTCCAAGTGGTGATGTGATGTTTAATTCAGGAGGTGATGTTGGTATAGGTACAGATTCACCAGCAGCAAAACTTCAGGTAGTTAACGATACAAGTACTGACCTTAGAGGCGCATTCTCAATAATGGATTCAGGGCAAAGTAATCACGCAGCGGGACAAGTAGACTTTACACCATTTGTGAGCGATTCAGTTCCAGCAAGTGGATATATGGATGTTGAAATTAGTAATACTGGTGGATGGTTATTTATCCATACTCAAAATGGTGGATATGCAATGTTTTATTTATATATGGGTAGTACTGGTACATTGTCAAGTAACCACCAACTTGGAGCATCTTCAAGCGAAATTACCATAACACAACCTGGAGCTTTGACTGGAACTAGTCAAATTAGGATAACGAATGGTGATGCTTCATATGCTGTTGTTTTTAGAGGATTATTCTTTGGTAATCTTGGACAATTTAGAATAGTAAATATAAGCTCATAGGAGAATAGAATGGGATTAATGACAGAATCAGAAGCAAATGCTTGTAAAATAGTTATGATGGAAAAAAGAGTAAAGGGTGATAACATTATTTGGTTTGTTGCTGTTCACGATACTGATAACAATTATTATGATATGGGGCTAGAAGACTTAGGTAGTGACCCTACAAAAGCTGAAATAAAAACTGCTGTATTAGCTGAGCTTAAAACAAGAGGCAAAATACCAGTAAAAATACAAGAAGTAGTGACTGAAGTAACAGATAAAGGTTTAGGAGAAACATTAAATTAATCAGAGGAGAATATGATGAAACCAGTAAAAAAGAAAGAAGAAGTAAAGAAAAAAGTAACTAATACTGAAGCTATAAAAGACCTAAAAAAGCAATTAGAACATCATCAAGTAATGATGTTAAAAGCTCAAGGTGCTATAGAAGTATTGGAAATGCTAGAAAAGGAATAATATGGCCAGTTTAACAGGCAGTACAATATCAGATAGTTATGAACAGTTATTAACGCTTCCATCTGGAGGTGGAAACAGTACAACCCTTGTGCCTATAACTGATGGTGATGGAGGAACTACATTTGCATTACAATTAGCTAGTGACAAAGTAAATTTCACAGGTAATATTGGTATTGGAGAAACAAATCC
>VTLG01007956.1_pt1 | contig 21000 bp, 33 predicted proteins | sample 4694571 | NCBI WGS metagenome assembly VTLG01 (sample SAMN12604809, study PRJNA352737) | marine metagenome | biome: ENVO:00000447; feature: ENVO:00000209|ENVO:00000569|ENVO:01000036; material: ENVO:00002151; isolation source: viral sequences binned using virsorter ... | reverse complement strand
CGAACAAAACTGATGACGAAGATTTAAAAAGAATCTGGACTAATCAGTGGTATAAATTATGTCGAGAATATGGCAATGAAATAAGGGAGAGAAATGAAAAAGAAAAAAAATAAAGCAGAACCTAAAGCAGAAAAATGGGCAGCAATGAATCCTTGGTTTGGTAAACATAAAGGGCTCACATATCTTGCTTTTGATATTCATGAAGAATTAGTGAACTTAGGAATTAGTCCGCGTTCTAAATTATATTATAATTTAATTGATATGGTTATGTTTCTTTTTATGTCCAAGAATGCCAAACTTAAAAGAAATTATGGCAAAAAAAAGACAGTACGTTTAACTCCAGCACAAGTAGATATAGCAGAAAAATTAGGTGTTCCTTTAAAAGCATACGCCACAGAATTAAGGAGGTGCTGGTGAGAGTAAGAGATTTACAAGAAGTACTAGCTAAGTTTACCAATGGACAGAAGGGTACAATGATATCTGATTGTCATATCTATATAGAATCTATGGATGGATTTTTAGAGGACCTAAGACGTATAGAACTACAAGAAAGTAAAATTGTAGGCTCTATGGAGCCAGCAAGAGTAGTTTTTAAGGCTGATAAAGATCGTATATTTAAAAATAGATCTGGTAGCTGGAAAAGAACTTAAAGAATTCCTAAGGGAATATGGTCGACCCAGGGCTATTGAAGCTAGCGTGGAGATAGCCCTTGACATTAGTCCCATAATATCTTATATTATACTATAAACAAACAAAAGGAAAAATAAATATGAGCACAAGAAGTAATATAGCAATAGAAGACCCAAAAACAAAAAAGGTAAAAGTTATCTATGTCCATAGTGATGGTTATCCTTATGGTGTAGGTGATACTTTGGTTAAACACTACAGCACTTATAATAAAGCTAAGCAGCTTTTTAAATATGGAGACGCGTCTTATTTAGCAGATACCATGGAAGAGTGTAGTTTTTATAATCGTGATTGGGGTAGAAAAGAAGGACCCGCAAGATCTTATAGGGATGAGTGGATGTATATGTATGATATGAAGGGTGAAAACATGATTGAATATATTTATATATTCAAAGATAATAGATGGCATGTATCAACCTCTAAATATGTTCCTGAAAGTTCTTTAAAAAATTCCTATGATGGTGGGATCTCTTATTGGACTAAGTTTGAGCCAGTAAGCTTGAACAAGGAATATATAAAATACAAAGACAAACACGACAAACACGCCGAGGTTAAGATGATCGGTCAAATAGGAAAAATGTTGAGTGGTGCTGGCTTTAAAGATGATGATGTTATAATTCAAGGTGGGAAAGTAAATAAAATAAACTAATATGAAATATACATTTACAATTTTAGAAGAGGGACAAGCCGAAGAGAAAAAAGACGGCATGTCTTATAAAAGAATGTTAAAATCTTTAGTGACAGCTAACCCAAAATGGACTGGCTGGATTAGATATATTAACAAGAAGAATAAAGAAATATTACATAGTATTTCAAACGGAAAAAGAATTTCCTAAGTTATACGTTAATGACCAATTAGTAGGCGTCCATGTTATGCTTCGCGCTTTCCTCTGTACGTTAGCCATAGTGTGATGAGCACTGCGACCAAAGTTGGCCGGTTACCACCGGTTTCCTTGATCAGGAGGGTGGTGCCGCGTATATGATATGTGACATTTATGCAACACTCTCTGTTCCACTATAAGAGAAATTTTGACCCCTTTAATTTTTTTTCAGAGTAAAAAAAAATACCGTGGCACAGTGGCACAAAGCCCTTTTTTAAGCTATTAGTGTTGGTATTAGCGAATAGTAGCTGTTCCGCGACGTCCAAATATGGTGGCACAGCTTGGCACAAATGGCGTCTTTATTGAATAGTAGCAGATTCTACCGTGGCACAGTCAAATAAGCATTGATTTCATTGGGTTTTCTGTTTTATGTACTCGGCGTGCGCGACCCTTTTTGTTTTTTTAAAAACTTTTTTTGCCTAAAATCTCTCCTTATAGTATAAAACCATATGCCAAAATCTAGGAAGAAGTCTAAGTTTAGACATATTATAATTAAAAAAAAGAAATATTATTTTTATAAAATCACGTGGTCTGATATCACGGGTGACGCCGGCCATGCTACAGCAGAGGAATTTGAAAAGTTTGCTCCAAGTACAATGATTACTCAGGCGTATGTATTTAAAAAAGATCGTAAAAAACTTTGGACTTTTGCTAGTTATGAAGAAGGTGATGAGTTATTTTCTGATAGAAATGTCTATCCGATTGGGTGTATAATGAAGATGGAGAAAATAAATTTATGATAAAAAATTTAAAAACTAAAGCTGAACACATTTGGTTGATGCACAGAGAGTACATCATCGGTGGTGTTATAGGGTTTGTATTAGGCGCAATAATTTTCTGAAGTTTCTAACTGCTAATCAATCAGGCCCAGGTGTGTCTGTTATTAAACTTGACCAGATTCCTAAGACTAGAAAAACTAAATTACCTGGTTGCAATGAAACTGAAACTTATATAGCATTAGAAAAAGACTTATTACAAAATGGAATGAATGAACCTATTCAAATTAAAAAAAGTGATGGCACTGTTATCAGAGGTGATCAGCGTTGTCTCTTCGCAAGGAAAAACAAATATACACACATCTCTTACGTTCTAGTAGATGAATAAAAAAAATCCAACACTTACGAGGAATATGCCCAATGTCAAATGGAAACAAATCCCACCCCTTAAAGGTCCCGACTCACAAGGGATCCAAGCCCCAGTCAATCAACCCAAACCATTACGATTTGGAAAAATACTTACTGTTTCCCGGAAGAAAACTTAATTTAGTTTTTTTAAAGTTTGTGATTGTTCATCTGACTTTGATGATGCTTCTATTGCTGTACCTTCTATAAGGTCTTTGTGATCTTCTAATATTTTTTTCATCTTATCTTTTATTTCTTGTTCAGATAAATTATCTACATTGGCAGACAAGATTAACTTCTGATCTACATATAATCCACCAGCTTTTCCCCGTGCAACTTCTGCATTGGTAGCTGCACTCCAAGCACCTTTGGCTCTAGCGTCATCTCTAATTTTTGCTAACTCTGTAATATGTCTTTCAAAGGAGATGCCATACTTTTCTTGTACCTCTGCTCTGAGTTCTCCTATATACTTCACAACCAATGGAGATATTTTTGGACTTCTTAACTCTGATGCAGCTTGTCTGGGACGTGTTTTATACCCTGCTTGATATGCTGCTTCGGATGCTGACATTCTGCCTTCGTTATATACTAATAACTCTGCAAACTTTATTTGTCTTTCTGTTAATTTGGCTGGTACTCCCATATGATTGACTTATAACGTAATCTGACGTACAAGTCAATTGTGAGAGTAATTATAATATTAATACTATTATCTGGCTGTGCTAAGGACTATGATTTGAATCCTTGGACCACAGTTTTAAAACAAATACACAAGGCACAGTACGATGAAACCGGAGTCAAAACTTTGGAAACTTTTAAAGAAAAATACCCCCAAAATTAAGTGGACTAGACTGGAGTCTTGGAGTTCATTTGGTACTCCAGATCTGTTGGGTTATGCTGATTCTTGTGGTTTTTTTATGGTTGAGCTTAAGATCACAGAGGGTACAAAAGTAAGGTTTAGTCCTCACCAAATCCTCTTCCATTCTACTATGACAAACCGTAATTTTATTCTGGTCCAACAAAGCCCGAAGGGCTCTCCTCGCTCCATAAAACTTTATGGAAGCTCATCGATCCTCGGTCTGCTTGAAGACTGCCGAGAAGTCCCAGCTCTGGCTGTGGATGATTGGGACAACATTCAACGCTTGTTGCTTGCGGATCGTTTAGACTGATCGCTTGATCGCTTGCGCTCGCGCGCTTGCCCGCTTGGGCGCTTGATCGCTTGTTCCTTCGCGATTCGCTTGAGCTCTTTGTAGTATTTGGGATGCTTCCACACGTGAGTCACTTATACTTATCATATCTATATTTATAAATATGAACCGCGTCTTGCTTGCGGATCAAGTTGTTCCGGATCTCCCACATAAACTTGTCAACTTTTTTTAAATAAGCCTTAGGAAGGTCTGCTCGATCCCTCAAGAAGTAATGCGTCAGGTCGTTGTGTTTAATTCTTTTCATTTTTATAATATCCTTTCTCTTCAATAAGATCGCATATTGCTTTAAACTCGGCCGGGCCATCGTGTTGATCAGGATCCCAGCCCTTGGCGTTGATTTTACACCACTTTAAAATTTCTTTTAATTTTTCTTTATCTGTCATTTTTTCCTTTCTGTTAGTGCTTGCCATAACTTACATTGTCAATTGATCGATCCCAACATTGTCTACAGCTGCCACACTGGCCGCCCTGGTTAGGAGCCGGACAGGACGCTGAGCCCTGCCCGCTTGTCACGGTCGACGTCCACGGCCAGAATTTCACCGGCCCTTGGTCTACCATGTGAGAAGACATTCTAATGATTAAATTTTCCGGAACCTCTTCAGGTTTCACCTGCTTAAGGATGGACGCCTCCCGCGTCGGCATCCAGTGCTGCGTCTCTGGTGTTAATTCGCAAACTTTAAAAATTTTCTTTAGGTGATCAAGATCTTGGATATCTCCTGCATCGTGCCATCTAAAAAATTTCTGTCTTATAATCTGCGCAACCATAGCCGCGACCCAGCGTTGATCCTTCAGGCTGTTAAGTCTTACATACTGCGCAGCTTTAATAGCTTTATATCTTGTATAGTTCCCCTTCAGGGCATAACAGCTGGCGCAGACAGAGCCTGGCACCTTCCGCAGCTTCGAGCCCGTTTTGCATTCCCAGGCTGGCAGGCTGTAACTCAGGCCTGGCATCTTAGAGGTTCTTGTTAGTGATCCGGTAATTTGTTTTGCTTCTTTTATTTTCATTTCTCACTCCTTTTAATACTCTTATATAATCCCATACATTTAAATGTCAAGAATTTTATTTACTTGACAGCTTGGGCCCCTCATGTTACCGGGCGGGCCCACCCAGCTCGAGCGCTTGATCGCTTGCTCTCTTTTAATTTTTTTTACTTTAGAATCATTCTAAACTGGATCAGTTGTTGTCCTGTGCAGGCAGAAGTCTTTAAATACTAGTATAATACTTCCGACGTGAAACGTCTCGCGACCTGTACTATAGCGGTTAAAATCCCGCAGTGATCAACATCTGATCCCAGATCCGATGCTCTAGATTGTTGCAGAGTTCTACATCGGATCAGGGATCAGGGAACAGTTCTGGTTGTAGATAATGTTTAAAAATTTAGAACTTTAAAACACAACCAGAAGTTGTCCCTATTTATTAACTATTTCTAGTTATAAATTCTTCAGTGAGTTTTTCTGCTTCCTCCTCAATCTCACTTTCCATTTTAGAATAATATGGAGAGCCCTTATCAGGCCCCCAACTTATTATTCCTTGAAAATATTTATTATATAAGTCATCTAAAATATTTTCGTATGTTGTTTCTTTAATATATTTTAAATCCATTACGCTACTTCCTCTGTTAAAATCAAAGCTGGATTTTCTTGCGCTGGAACAATAAAGAACATCATATTCTCATTGTCCTCTAATAGACTTAAAGCGGAGAGATATTGATTTGCCTCTTTAACTGTATTAGCATATTTCTCAACTCTATAATCTGGCTTCATATTACTATTTTTAATATGAAATTTTCTTATTATTAAGTACACCATTTTCACTCCTTTGTTTATATAGGTACACTAACAGATATTCCCATAGTAGTAAAGAGCCAAAATGTCGCAGGCAATATTCCTGTTTACGGGCGGGCCCACCCCAGAAGAAAAAAAAAATAAAAAAGATTTGACTTATATTTTTATTTAATATATATTCCCATATATGTTAAAACAAACAAAAGGAGTGAAATGAGTAAAATAAGAATGAATACTGAATTTAGAAATAAGATTTTAAATCGGTATGTTGAAAGTGCAGAAAACGAAAACACGCAAGAACGAGAGGCATATCTTGGCGCAAGGGAAAAAGTGGACCAGATATATCCACAAGTTTTTAGGATTGCAAAAGAGGTAGTTGAAACTGCATATCCACAAGAAGATGTGGACACTTGCAAAAGTTTAAAGGCAAAGTATGGACAACCTTTAGATGTTGTAGCAAAAGATAAATGCTTTTATTTTTCTTATGCAAAAGAAAACCTAGAAGAAGATGAAGATGAAAGGGATAGAGAAGTATCTGAACATTTTGATTTTGGTCTTTATGGTGGATTAAGTGATAGCGATTATGGTAGTGAGAACGAGGCAAAGAAATTTGCTTATGCTTATTATCGTGAGGAACTAAAAGCAAAGGACCTTAATCCTGATATACTTGCACAACAAGAGGGCAAAGATGATAACCCACACAAAACTAAACACGTGGACCTAAATGATAAGGCGCTTGGTTATAGTGGTTATAGTCGTTATAATTCTGATGATGATAATACTATTGGCTTAACTCAAAAATTTGATAGTCAATATTATTTAGATATTATTGGAACTAGCCATTGTCGTTCAAGAACTATTGCTTGTAGTAAGGACCAATTTCATTTTTTTAAAATCTTGAAACAAGCTAAATCAGACTTAATCACTTGCCACCAAAAATGGATTGATAGCATTGAAAAACAAAAACAAGCTATGAAAACTGGTCTGAAAGCTTATAGATATTTAAGCGAGGGTGTTGAGTTAATGCACGAACTTGGAGTAGAACTTGACGAGGCAGAACTTGTCAGATGTAATTCTACTGGACTAACAATCTATAATCCTCAAAATCTTGCTAGTATGATTAAAGGTATGAAAAATACTACAATGACAAGAGAACAAAAGATTGCAATTAGAAAGGAATACGAGGCGCAAAATAAAGTAAATTAACTATTGACTTATGGGATAATCTATGTTAGATTATCCCATAATAAACAAAGGAGTGAGAATGAAAATAGATGATACGTTAAATGTTGGTACAAAGTTTATAATTACTTATAGACCTTTTACTCATAATGGCGAAGAACGAAAAAAGCTAAAAGACGGAAAGCGAACTAGACAGATAACTAGAAAGGCACAATGGACCGATAAATGCAGAATAGTAAGGGATAAGATATCTGATAAAATTAGATATATGACTTACTATGATTTAAACCAAAATGGTTATCGTTGCGCGACAGGTCAAATCTGGATAACTGGGGGGCTAGAATAATGACAAATAAACATTTTTGCCAAGGAACTAATTGCCATACATACACCACAACAGATAGATTTCAAAAATCTAAAGGAATAATTCGTGGAAGATATGCCATATACACTAGAGATAACTCTAGTGAGTATCACGCAAGAGCCAAATATTTTTGCAGTACTCGTTGCGAAAATGATTGGCTGAACGAGAATATGTCAGCTATTGAGATGGGTATTCCTGTTGCATTTATAACCGAGCGAAGATTTACCAAGGGTTATGAAAAGAAAACTACAACATACGAGGGTTGGAATGGTGGAACTTATCAAACTAATTCCATTGAAAGGGTTGACAATAATTTAGAATAATATATAATCCCATAACAAAGGAGTAAGATGAGAACAATTAAATATAATAACAAAGAATATAAAATACCTAAACCATTTGACCAATGTTTCTTTGGCGCAGAACCGACAAAGGTTATGACAATAGGCAATAGATTTAATGATGAGGGTAGTCAGCAATATGCAAAGCTACCAGCTTTCGCAGTAGCTATCTATGACACAATCATTGGGGCAGAAGCTAGCGAGGATTATAAACTAATGCAGAAAGGATTGGATTGGTTTAGCAGAAACTTTACTGATGAATACTATGTATTATTAGATTAAATACTTGACACAATATATAGGGTATGGGATAATCCCATACCCTATGCAAAAACTGCATAGCGCAGTATATTCCTGTTAACGGGCGGGCCCACCCCATCCCTGTTTACGGGCGGGCCCACCCCAGAGGGGTCCCTAGCGATTTCAACTTAGCCTTGTGAACCGAGGGCCCACCCTCCCTTTTTGAATAGGGGTCCCAAAACTTTTACCTTTAGGGTTGGATTTAGACATAGACATGCTATAAAATCAAAATGAGAATAAGAAAGGTGTCTAAAAATATTACAAAAAATTTTATGCAAAAAGAAATTGAAAAATTTAATAAAGATTCAAATTTCTTAAAACAAGAATTAGAAATTATAGGGAAGTTACATGATGCGGTAGCAAGAGCTGCTGATGATTGGTATGACGTAGAACAAAAAAGGGATGGTTCATATGATCCATATTCCTTTTATGCAGTAATGCTTGATATAGTATATACTCAAGCTATGAAGGAAAATCTTGACGAAACTAAAAAAAATGTTACTCCAGATTTTTATAATAGAATGGATTATCTGTTTAAAAGTATATCTTTTGGTAAAAATCCCTATTGGAAAAGTAAAAATCTAAAAGAATGTGATGGATGAAGAACAGATAAGTAGGCTCCCGCCTGATGTGAGAAAAGAATTCCTTAAATTAGGAATGAAGCTTGATGAAAAAACCAAGCAGCACAAGGTGCATAATGATTTTCTTTCTTTTGTAAAACATGTATGGCCAGAATTTATAGAGGGACCCCATCATAAAAAAATTTCTGAAAAATTCAATAAGCTTGCAAAAGGTGAAGTCAAACGATTAATTATTAATATGCCACCAAGACACACTAAGTCTGAGTTTGCGTCTTTCCTCCTTCCCTCTTGGATGGTTGGACGTAAACCTGATCTCAAAATAATCCAAACGACCCACACAACTGAACTCGCGATCCGCTTCGGACGTAAAGCTAAGAACTTAATTGATACCCCGGAGTACCAACAAGTTTTTAAAACAAGATTAAAAGAAGATTCGCAAGCCGCGGGTAAATGGGAAACGGAACAAGGCGGTGAATATTATGCAGCCGGTGTTGGTTCAGCAATAACGGGTCGTGGAGCGGACTTACTTATAATTGATGACCCACATTCTGAGCAAGACGCATTAAACATGCCAGCAATGGAACGAGCTTACGAGTGGTATACCTCGGGACCACGACAAAGGCTTCAACCAGGTGGATCCATTGTTTTAGTTATGACTCGGTGGAACATGAAAGACCTAACTGGAGCATTATTAAGATCTCAAAAAGAATTAAAATCAGACCAGTGGGAAATAATAGAATTCCCCGCGATTCTCCCTTCAGGAAAACCTGTTTGGCCAGAGTATTGGAAGTTAGAAGAGCTAGAATCAGTTAAGGCATCACTTTCTATCGGAAAGTGGAACGCGCAATGGATGCAAAACCCAACAGCGGAAGAAGGTTCCTTAATTAAGAGGGAATGGTGGCGAAAATGGGACCGTGATTACATTCCAACGTTAAAACATGTCATTCAAAGCTATGATACCGCTTATTTAAAAAAAGAATCAGCTGATTACTCGGCCATTACGACTTGGGGCGTATTTTATGAATCCGATGACGCCGCTCCGAACTTAATTTTACTCGATGCAATGAAAGAACGGCTAGAATTTCCAGAACTTAGAAAAGTGGCTAAAGAACAGTATGATTATTGGAAACCTGAAACGGTTATTATTGAATCTAAAGCTTCAGGACTTCCTTTAACTTATGAGTTGCGAAAAATGGGTATTCCTGTTATAAATTACACACCTAGCAAAGGTAATGATAAACATGCTAGAGTAAACGCCGTATCTCCACTTTTTGAGAGTGGACAAATTTGGGCGCCGGATGAAAAATTCGCAGAAGAGGTGATTGAAGAGTGTGCATCATTTCCTTATGGAGATCATGATGACTTGGTGGACAGTATGACACAAGCGGTAATGAGATTCCGTCAGGGTGGATTTATACAACACCCAGAAGATGAAAAAGACGAAGTTTCAATACCACATAACAGGACTTATTATTAATGGCCAAAGATTACGACTGGACAAAAGCGAATTGGTGGGATTACCCAGAAGACGACGATGTCGAAGTTAAAGAAATAGAAGTGGACGTATCAGATTTAATGTTACCAAAAGAATATGCTTACGGTGGAGGTGTTGGAACTTTATTTGAACCAACTCCAACTTATCATCAGTATCATGATATGACAGCACCCCTTACTTACGGAACTTTGATGGATCAAAGACGTGGGTTTAAATTAGGTGGAGGTCCAATAGAAGAAGAAGAAATTTTTGGTTTACAGAATATAATTGGAGCAGATTTAACACCATATAATCAATATGCTAAAAAATCTTTGGACAAAGCTCCTTGGAATCAAGACAATCCAACAATGACAAGTGGTGTTGTAGAAGGTATCACTAATTCAGATATGATTCTTCCACAAAGAAAACCTAGAGGTTCTATCTATAATGACGCCGCAGTATTTGAAGATTTAGTAAGTGGTTCAGATATTCCTCAAGATATGTACAGTCAATCTCAAGTAAATGAGTTTAGAGATCCTCTTAGAGATATGGAAGCCGGTATTACTTGGACTGAAGAAGATAAAGGCGCTTACCCACAACTTTATGCAGATTTTTTAAGTGGTTACACAACAGGTGAGGATAAAATTCCAGGCATCGGTACAAAAGCAATTGATTTTGAAGATGCACCCGTTGATTTTAGGATGAGAGCCAACAATCCTATGAAAGGTTTTTTAGATAGAAACCTTAAGTATAGAGCACTTAATCAAGGCGATCCAGTAGCAACAGCTAGATGGATGGAACAACAAGGAATGGAACTTCCTCCAAATTTACAAGGAATTGATACAAGAAACTTTTTAGAAAAAACTGGAGATAAATTAGGTGATGTCTTTACTGGTGCTAAAGAAGGTATTCCAAGTTTAGCTGGTAAGATTAAAAAAGGAGGGGAGATGGTATTTGGTCCTTTGTCTATGATAGCAAGTATGAGAAATCCATTAAACCCTGAATCCTCGAATTATAACCCTGAGCTTCAAAGTCAAGTAAACTTTTTAAAAGAACAAGGTGGATTTGGAGTAATGGATCAAAGTGGATTAAGGAAAATTACAGGTGGAAGACTTCAAGGTAAAAATTTAGTATCTGGTTTTGGCACTAATGATATCTTTGGTATGTATGAAAAAGATTTAGAAAAATTAGAAAAAACTTTAGGTAAACTTCCTAAGCAATGGTCTACATTGAAAAAAAGCAATCCCGCAAGATATAAACAAAAATATGATTCTCTGGTAGCTAAGATTAATCAAAATAAAGCGGAACAAAAATGGCTTAAAGATAATGATCTTAAAAAAGGAAATTTCCCTAATAAAAAAATTAAACCTACAGATAAAGATGATGGTGCACCTTACCAAAAAGGATCATGGGGTGGTCATGGTTCAGTAGAAGCTTATGATAAATCTCAACAAGCTACTTATGATAGAATTAAAGAAATGCATGGTGGGGGTAGTAAATCTTCTAAATCTTCTAAATCTTCAAGCAGTAGTAGTGGTGGTTGGGGACCTTGGGCTAAAGACGGCGGAATAATTAACATTATTCGCTAGGAGGGGATAGTGGCAACACCCATAGAAATAGAATTAAAAGAATTTGTAGAAAAATTCAAAATCAAAAACGGAAGAATTCCAACTCAACAAGAAATCTTTAAAGGAACAGGTCGTGCTGCTGCAACAATTAAATCTTATTTAGCAGAAGGCATAGAATATGCAAAACCTTTAACTAAATTAGAAGCAGCAAAACTAGGTGGTAAAAAACCTACAGGAATTACACAAGTTAGTGATGATCTTATAAAACAATTTAAAAATTTAAAGTTTATTCATATATCTCCATCAGTAGAAACTACGAAAGCTGGAAGTAAAAGTTTTAGAGTTAGATTTACTGGACCTATTGCAAATGATTTTAAAGATATTTTTTTACCTGCAACAGAAGAAAATTTACAAAAAATTACTAATCAAATTGATGATGTTGCAACAGGTAATCTTTATAAAAATAAAGCTAAACAATTTAAAACACCAGAACAATTTAGAAAGTTAAGAAGATTAAAGGATGCAATGTATAACAAGAAAGATCCTTATGGTGTTTATGAAAAATTAAGAAAATATAAATCAAAAGTATTTCCAGGAACTGCTTCTCGAGATATACAAATACAACATGGTCAACCAAAGTTTAGCACACAAACTTTAAGTAGATTTGGTTTTATTCCAAAAGATGTAAATGTATCTCCGGAAGTAGAAATGACTGAAAGAATACGTAATGAAAAATTAGCTACAATTAAACAAAAATTAAAAAATCCTAATATCTCTATTGGTCAAAAAACAAATCTTGTAGAAGAGTTTAACGATACAATGAAAGGATTAAGAGGTCAGTTAAAAGGAACAAAAGGACAAGGATTAGTAAACTTTGAATTATTAGATATAGATCAAGATGGAACTGTAACAAAATTAAAAGATACAGGTTTTGATCCTAAAAGAGGATTAGTTGCATCAGATGAAGATCTTTCTAAAATTACAAAACAAAGAGCAGATGAGTTAGTTAAATTAGGAAAACAAAAAATAGATGCAGAGGGAGTTAAGTTAAAATTAATTCCAGGTGATCAACTTCCAATTCCAGAAAAATCTAAAGTGCTTAATATGTTTAAAAACTTTGGCAAAGCAAAGACTGCGCTTCCCGCTGCAGCATTGGCTTATCTTGGAACAAGTGGTTTTGGTGGTGAAGCAGAAGCAGCTATAACTTATAATCCAACTATTGGTGCTTTAGTTAAAACAGGAAGCGATGACATTGCAACTCAATCAAATGTTTTAGAATGGGCAGCAAAAAATCCTGAAGCTTCAATGGCTGGAACTGCAACAGCAGGACTAGGAATGACAAAACCAGGTTCAGCAGTATTAAAAGGATTATTAAAAACTTTAGCAGCACCGGCGGTTGGCGCAGGTTATGCAGCGTTAGATGTAAAAGAAAATTTAGATGAAGGTGAAAGTTTACCAGAAGCATTAGCCGATAAATCTGCAGGTTTAAGTTTGATGGGATCCAGAGCTTTAATGGGTGGTCAAGGCTTAGGTGCATTATTAGGGGGAGCAAAAATTGCAAGATCACTTACTCCAGTTGGAGCAGCTATGACAGCAGCTGGAATTGGAAAAGATTATTATGACTGGGCTTCAGAAGAAATCGAGAGATTAGAAGGAATGACTGATTATGAAAGACAAGTCTATAGCGATAGTTTAATGGATGAGACGAACATTGACTTTTAAAAAGACAACTGATAAACCAGTTTCAGGTGTTGAAACAATCGCAAATAGAGGATAGAATAACCAAATGGCCAAAATAGATAAAGCATTACCCAATACAAAGACAGAAATTGAGATTCCTGGAGAAGAAGAGATCGTAGAGGCTCAAGAAGATATTATTGAAGAAAATAAAGGTGGGGAAACTGAAATTCAGATTGATGAAGATGGAGGTGCAACAGTTAATTTTGATCCACAAGATGTTAATCCCGAAGGTGGACAAGATCACTTTGAAAACTTAGCAGAATTTTTAGACGATAAAGTCTTAGATCCCTTAGCTTCTGAGTTAATGGATAAATATAAAGATTACAAACAATCAAGACAAGAATGGGTTGAAAGCTATAGAGAAGGTTTAAATCTTTTAGGGTTTAAATACGTTTCAAGAACAGAACCATTTAGAGGTGCAGCAAGTGTGACTCACCCAGTTTTAGCTGAAGCTGTAACTCAGTTTCAAGCTCAAGCTTATAAAGAATTATTACCTGCAGAAGGTCCGGTTAGAACTCAAATTTTAGGAGACGTTAGTGTTCCTAAAGAAGAACAATCTAAACGTGTTAAAGATTTTATGAATTGGCAAATTATGGATCAGATGAAAGAATATGAACCAGAATTTGATCAAATGCTTTTCTATCTACCCCTTAGCGGCTCAACTTTTAAGAAAGTTTATTATGATGATCTTTTGGGAAGAGCCGTTTCCAAATTTATACCGGCTGAAGATTTAGTCGTTCCGTACTCTGCTACCTCATTAGAAGATGCGGAAGCTGTAATCCATGTTTTACGTATTTCTCAAAATGATTTACGTAAACAACAAATCAATGGCTTTTATAGAGACATTGATTTGGGAGAACCGCCAGTACAACAAGATCAATTAAAAGAAAAAGAATTAGAATTAGAAGGCATTAGACAAACTGGAACAGAAGATATGTACACAGTTTTAGAAATGCATGTCAATGTAGATCTAGAAGGCCATGAAGATGTTAATCCAGAAGATGGAGAACCAACTGGAATTAAATTACCTTATATTATTACAATTGATGAAGCTAATAATAAAATTTTATCTATTAGAAGAAATTTTGGTGCACAAGACCCAATAAAAAAGAAAAAAGATTATTTTGTTCACTTTAAATTTTTACCAGGACTTGGTTTTTATGGTTTAGGTTTAATTCACATGATTGGTGGTTTATCTAGAACTGCAACTGTTGCTTTAAGACAATTATTAGATGCAGGAACTTTAGCAAATTTACCAGCGGGTTTTAAAACTAGAGGTGTAAGAATGCGTGATGATGCACAGCCATTACAACCTGGAGAATTTAGAGATGTTGATGTACCTGGTGGAAACATTAGAGATCAGTTTATGCAACTTCCATTTAAAGGACCTGATGCAACCTTATTACAATTAATGGGTATTGTTGTTCAAGGTGCTCAAAGATTTGCATCTATTGCAGATGCACAAGTTGGAGATATGAATCAACAAGCCGCAGTTGGAACAACTGTAGCATTACTTGAGAGAGGTTCAAGAGTAATGTCAGCGATTCACAAAAGACTTTACGTTGGTCTAAAGTGTGAATTTAAATTATTAGCAGAAGTTTTTAAAACTTATTTACCTCCGGTTTATCCATATGATGTACCTGGAGCAAGCAGAGAAGTTAAAGTTCAAGATTTTGATGACAGAATAGATATTTTACCAGTTGCTGATCCAAATATTTATTCTCAAACACAAAGAATTTCTATGGCGCAAGCACAATTACAATTAGCGCAATCCAATCCAAGAATGCATAATTTATATCAAGCATATAGATCTATGTATGACGCAATTGGAGTTAAAAATGTAAATGCAATTTTACCTCCACCACAACCACCAATGCCAATGGATCCAAGTTTAGAAAATTTGTTATCAATTAGTGGAAAACCGTTTCAAGCTTTTCCTGGTCAAGATCATAAAGCACATATTGACGCCCATTTAGCATTTATGTCTATCTCAATGGTACAAAATAATCCGGCAGCAATGATGGCTTTACAAAAAAATATTTTAGAACACATTTCTTTAATGGCTCAAGAACAAATTCAATTAGAATTTGTGAACGAATTAAAAGAAATGCAGATGATTCAACAACAAATTGGACCAATGATGCAAAATCCACAGATGATGCAACAAAATCCAGCTGCTATGCAAGCAGGTCAACGTATGCAACAGATTACAAATGACATAGAATCTAGAAAAGCTAAGTTAATTGCTGAAATGATGATGGATTATGCAAAAGAAGAAGACAAAATTAGTAGTGAAGTAGGCGGAGATCCGTTATTAAAACTAAAATCTAGAGAATTAGACCTTAAAGCTAGAGCTGATCAAGACAAAAACTCTAATAATGAAGCAAGACTTGATTTAGACACTATGAGAGCTATGATGAACGACCAACAACACGATGAAAAGCTAGAACAAAACGAAGAATTGGCAGCTTTGCGTGCAGGCGTCTCAATTGCTAAACAAGAAATGGCAGATCAAAGTAAGAGACACGATTTCGGTAGAAATTTTAAAAAAAATTAGATATAATTAACAATAAGGAGAAAACTATGAGCAAAGATTGGCAAAGAGGTTCAACTTTCATGAACAAAGACCCAAAAATTACAAAAGAATTGGGTGTTGGTTCAGATGGTTATCAAACAGGTAAAAAATCTGTTGAGATGACTGACCCTAACGAAACTCAAACAGTAACTGTTAGAGGAACGAAGGCAATGAGAGCTGACAAAAAACCAGTTAAAGCTAAATGGTACTAAACCATGTGGTTAAGTGCAATTAAGCTAGCTGTATCTGCAGGAAGTAAAATTTATGCTAACAAGCAGAGAGCAAAAGTTGCTATGTCTGATGCACAATTGCTGCATGCAGAAAAACAAGCCCGAGGTGAGGAAGCTTACCAGGGAAAACTCTTAGAAGCACGTCAAACAGATTATAAGGACGAAGTAATTTTGGCGATTCTCACATTGCCTATTTTGGTGCTCGCATATGGGGTCTGGTCAGAGGATCCGGCGGCTATGGACAAAATAAAAATCTTTTTTGAGCATTTCCAGTCACTGCCGACTTGGTTTACAAATTTATGGATTCTCGTCGTGGCGAGCGTTTTTGGGATAAAGGGAACTCAGATCTTCAGAAATGGAAAGAAATAGACTTGTCTATTAAGATAAGTTATAATAAAACTTAATTAGGAGAAAACATTATGAGAAAAAATGGAGTAAGAAACGGGTACAGATTTCCATACGGAAGTGATGGAATGAAGAAAGGAGGAAGTGTGAAGAAACAAGGCTATAAAGATAGAAAAGATGAATCTATTGCTATGAGAATCAGAAAGAAAAGAACTAAGAAACAACTGAGAGCGTCTGCTGATGAGTCTTATGGAAAATGGGGTTCTAAAGCTAAAAAAAGCGGAAAGATAAATAGGTAATAAATATGAACAGAGGTAGAAAAAACTTACTAGAAGAACTAGGTAGAGTTGAAGCGGAATCTTCTAACAGAAATAGAAGAGACGAGATTGGTAGAATCCATGGTGAACTTAATAAAGGCTACAAAAAAGGTGGCAGAGTTAAGTCTATGGGTAAAGCTAAAAGAGGCGGCGGAGTCGCAATAAGATAATGCCACAATTTTTTAATTCTACATCACCTACACCTTGGAAAACTGCTAGACGTGAATACAGAGGCGGTGGAGTTGTCAGAGATGGCAGAGGTATGGGTGTTGCTTTAAAGTCTGGGGGTTCAACAGATAAAAAATGGATCCAAAAAGCAAATATTAAAAAAGGTGCTTTAAGATCTCAAATGGGAATCAAAAAAGGTAAAAAGATTCCAGTATCTAAATTAAAAGCTGCTGCTAAAAAAGGTGGCAAACTAGGTAAAAGAGCAAATCTAGCTTTAACTTTTAGAAAAATGAGAAAAGGATAATGAACAAACTAAAGGCCCTATACTATAAACTTGTTGATAAAATCTTTGGTAAAAGATGCGGATGTGGTGATGTTAAACAAGTTAAAATTCACGAAGGACAAAAAACTCGTGTAGGGACTGTTTGTATTGCATGCGGAAAAGAAGTTTTAGCATAAATTTAGGTAGAGGAGAGAATGCCATTTAAATCCGAGAAACAAAGACGTTATCTTTGGAAAAATAATCCTAAACTTGCAAGAGAATGGGAAGAAAGATATGGCAGTAAAACAAAAAAGAAAAAAAGGAAGAAGAGGAAAAAATAATGGATGATCCATTAATCATAATAAGTAAAACACAAAAAAGTCTACAAGGAAGATTACAACAAATTGGAGACGCTATCTTAACCGGTGGGGTTGACAATATGGAGAAATATAAGTATCTAGTAGGACAGGCACATGCCATACAATTAACATTACAGGATATCTCTAACCTGCTAAACGATAAGGAGCAAAAAGATGAGTCAGGAACAGTCGTCGACATTGGACGAAAAAACAAAAACGGACAAGGAAAGTCCAAAAATTAAATTAGCCTTAGAAGAAAAATATCAAGAAGAAAAAGAAAACCAAGCGGAACCTTTAAGTCCCGATAATTTAGGTTCTAATTCAATTGAAGAATTACCCGAACCAGCCGGTTACAGAATTTTAGTTCTACCTTTTACACCAAAAAATAAAAGTAAAGGTGGAATATTATTTTCCCAAGAAACTTTAGACAAAGCAAGAATATCTACCACTTGTGGATATGTTTTGAAGTTGGGAGATTTAGCATACAAGGACACGGAAAAATTTGTTGAGCCTTGGTGTAAACAAGGAGATTGGATTATCTTTGCTCGTTATGCGGGTTCAAGATTACCGATAGAAGGCGGTGAGGTGAGAATACTTAACGATGATGAAGTTTTAGGAACTGTACAAGATCCTGAATCGCTTCTTCATTTAATATAAACATAGGAAGGAACTATGCCAGAAGATAAAAAAAACGAAGACTTAATTGACGTTGGTGAAACAACAGGAGCCGAAGTTAATTTTGATGATAAAGGTGAACCGGTAAAACAAGAGGAAGTCAAGGAAGAGATCGAAGTTGAAAAAGTTGAAGCCCCCGCGGATAAGACTTATGAAAACGAAAGAGAAACTAAACTTGAAAAAAAAGTTGAACCTAAAAAAGAAGAAGAGAAAGACGAGTTAAAAGAATATAGTGAAGGAGTTCAAAAAAGAATTGCTAAACTAACTCGTAAAATGAGAGAAGCAGAAAGACAGAGAGAAGAAGCTGTTACTTATGCTCAATCAATAAAACAACAAAAAGATCAAGCAGAAAATAGATTATCTAGATTAGATAAAAACTATGTTAGTGAATTTGATAACAGAGTTAAGACAAGTATGGCAGCAGCTAAACTTGCTCTTAAAAATGCAATTGAATCACAAGATGTTGAAGCACAAATAGCAGCACAAGAACAGTTAGCTAATTTAACTGTAGAAGCAGCTAGAGTTAATGCTTTGAAAGCTGTCGGAGAGCAAGAATCTTCTAAAGAAAAAGAAGTTAATATTACTCCTCAACAGCATATGCAACGTCCAACACCACAAACGGACGCTAAAGCTGAAGGATGGGCTATAAAGAATCCGTGGTTTGGTAATGACACTGCAATGACTTATACGGCTTTTGAGATACATAAAAAGCTTGTAGAAGAAGAAGGTTATGATCCTAAATCAGACGAATATTATGAGGAAGTTGATACAAGAATAAGGGTTGAATTCCCCCATAAATTTGATAAGATAGAAGGTCAAACTACAGAAAGAACAAAACCTGTTCAAAATGTAGCTTCAGCTAAACGTTCTAGCTCAACTGGACGCAAAAAAACTGTGAAACTCTCGCCATCACAGGTAGCAATTGCTAAAAGAATTGGCGTGCCACTCGAAGAGTATGCGAAACAATTAAATATCACGGAAGGAGCATAAGCATATGGAAAATGAAAAAATGAAAACTTCTCGTGCGAGTCAGACTAGAGCTAAAACAGCTAAAAAAGTAGTATGGACTCCACCCTCATCACTTGATGCACCACCTGCGCCTGCTGGTTATAGGCATAGATGGATAAGAGTTGAAGTTCTCGGATTTGATGACACTAAAAACGTTTCAGGAAAATTACGAGAAGGATGGGAATTAGTCAGAGCTGACGAATACCCAGATCAAGATTATCCAGTTATGAAAGAAGGCAAATACGCAGGAGTCATTGGAGTAGGAGGCCTTGTGCTGGCAAGGATAGCCGAAGAAATCGCGCAAGCTCGGGAAGCTTATTTTGCGCAAGCAACTAAAGACCGAGACGATGCAATTAAGAACGATCTTCTAAAGGAACAGCACCCAAGTATGCCGATCAATAGTGAAAGGCAAACTCGTGTAACTTTTGGTGGTACAAAGAAAAACTAAATTTTTTTAGTAATTCCTACCCAACAAAAAAACTTAACCCGTACTGGAGGCCCTTCGGGGCAGGTACAATAGGAGAAAACAACTATGGCAAATGCAAGCACAACTGGTTATGGTTTTAGATCTGTAATGGCAATTGGAAGTACTCCAGCCACTCAAGGTCAAGCCGAGTACCAGTTATATGATGCTGGCGGTGGAGCGTTCAACAAATTTTGGAAGAACGACCCCGTTTCATTAAATGATGGAACTTCGGTTGCAGCTGAGCAAGGCTTTTTACAAAGCGCAGCTTATGCAACAACTGATGACAGCAGAGCAGGTGGAAATTCTTACAATTCAGCAGGAACTTCACCTAAATTAGTGGGTGTATTCAATGGAGCTTTTTATGTAGATGCGTCTACATCTAAGCCTACATGGGTAAACGCACTTAACTCAGGCACCGATTTCGGTACTGATTACAACACAGGATCAAGCAACGGTATAGCTTTTGTTATTGATAATCCTAATCAGGAATATCAATGCAGAACAGGAGCAGTAGCAACTACAACTACACTTACTCAAGCTGATTTTGGTAATAGATACAACTGTAGTAACCAAGGTGGAACTGGTACAGGCGGCCAATCTGATGTTAGATTAGATGTAGATACAGCAGATGCTGCTGGAAATATGTTTAGTCTTATTAGAGTAGCTAATGAGCCTAATCAAACTGACATGACTGACGTCAATGGTGGCGTCGACGTGGTAGTTGCGATTAACCCAAGTTCTAACTTGTACAAGTAATAGAATAAGGAGATAAAACAACATGGCAATATCACGAGCACAGCTAGTCAAAGAACTAGAACCAGGTTTGAATGCTTTATTCGGACTTGAATACAGAAACTACGCAGACGAAGCAGCGGAAATTTTCGATACAGAATCATCAGACAGAGCTTTTGAAGAAGAAGTAATGTTATCTGGATTTGGAAATGCAGCTGTTAAACCTGAAGGTCAAGGAGTATCATTTGATGATGCACAAGAGACTTTCACTGCTAGATACACTAACGAAACGATTGCATTAGCATTCGCGATCACAGAAGAAGCTATCGAAGATAACTTGTATGACAGACTTGCGTCTAGATATACAAAAGCGTTAGCAAGATCTATGGCGAACACTAAGCAGATCAAAGGCGCAGCAGTATTGAACAATGGTTTCAATGCAACATATGCAGGCGGAGACGGAGTAGCATTATTTTCTACTGCGCACCCTACATTAGCTGGAACTTTTTCAAATACGTTAGCGACTGCAGCAGATCTTAACGAGACTTCATTAGAACAATCGTTAATTGACATTGCAGCGTTCACTGATGAAAGAGGACTTAAAATTGCAGCTAGAGGAACAAAATTAGTA
>VTLG01004451.1_pt1 | contig 21001 bp, 43 predicted proteins | sample 4694571 | NCBI WGS metagenome assembly VTLG01 (sample SAMN12604809, study PRJNA352737) | marine metagenome | biome: ENVO:00000447; feature: ENVO:00000209|ENVO:00000569|ENVO:01000036; material: ENVO:00002151; isolation source: viral sequences binned using virsorter ... | reverse complement strand
TTGTCGCGTCAGGTAGAAATATCACAAGCTACAGACGAGAAGCTAGGAACTCTTATTGAGTTAATGCTTAAAGAAAGGCGATGAAATTAGTAATTGCTTTAATCGTTTTAGTTGATGGTATCCCAGATGATTCTAAAAAGACTTATTATATAAACCCAAGTCATTGTGAATACGTTGCTCAGATACTAACTCAACAACGCAGATACTATAAAGGCGTTGAAGAAGGCACAGTTTTCTGCCGCCCAGAATGGGTAGAAAAAGATACAACTGTAACTAGAGTAAATGTAGTACCACGACCAGAGCCTGAAGAAGAGGATACCTTATAGTGTCTTGGCTAGAGGACTATAACGGAGAGGGTGCTCGGTGGTGGATGATAATATTATTATTCCTCTTTTGGGGCGGTTTATTTGCATACATATATTTTTTTGGTGGGGATTAAAATATTAATCTTTCATTTTTCTAGCATTTAAATTAGCTTCAATTTTATTATGAATAGAATCTAATTCAACTTTACCCTCTCTTATAACACTCTTTAATAAAGAATATTCTTCATCAGTAAAATATTTTTTTAACTTTCTAATATCTACAGAAGTTCTTTCTGTTATTAAATGACCAGCCCTATTATACAATAGGGTGTAGCCTAGCAATTTAGCCTCTTCAGTTGAAGACATTATTTATTTATTCCTGAGAAAGTTATTGAGTCTTGCCTACCTTTTAATCCTGCTTTCATATAAGTCGTAGCCCTTCCCTCAAAAAAGTTTTGATGCTCTACACCCATAACTTCATCTAACCATTGTAACGGATTTTCTTTTTGGTCGTAATTAGTTTTTAATCCTAACTGCAACAAACGTCTATCAGCAATATATCTATTATAAGCATACATATCTGACCTAGACAATCCTTTCAAATCACCCATCTCAAAAACTAAATCTAAAAATTTATCTTCAAGATAAACCATATCTCTACATATTTGATAAAGCTCTGCCTTAAAATCGTCTGTCCATATATCTAAATTTTCTTGTATAAACTCTCTAAATAATTTAGTCATTGCTTCAACATGTAAAGACTCATCACGAATAGAGTAAGTAACTATCTGTCCCATACCTTTCATCTTTCCAAACCTAGGAAAGTTAAGAAGTATTGCAAAACTAGAAAATAATTGCAGTCCTTCTGTAAATGCAGAGTAAACTGCCAGAGTCTTTGCAACGGTCTTTTTATCCGATTTAAGAGGTTTAAAGTGACCCACGTAGTCATGCTTGTCTGCCATCTCTTCATACTCTGAAAACGCCTTATATTCAATCTCAGGCATACCCACAGTATCAAGCAGTAAACTATATGCATCTTGATGAATAGATTCCATATTTGCAAAAGAACCCATCATCATTCTAGCCTCTGGTTTTTTAAACACAGGCATATATTTATCTATGTATCCAGAGGCGACATCAACATCTGATTGTGTAAACAATCTAAATATTTGTGTTAATAAATTCTTCTCTTCTGCTGTAACATCTTGCCAATCTTTTACATCATTATGTAAAGGAACAGACTCAGGCATCCAATGCATTTGGTTTTGTAACTTGTAGTATTCATACATCCAAGGATATTCAAAAGGTTTATAATAGTCTCGTGTTTTCAGCAAGCTCATCAAAGTTCTCCTCTAATATTTTTAATAATTCAGTAGCTTCAGCATATTCTTTTAATAGTTTATCTACAGTATCCACAACATCAGGATGTTCTGCTACACCTACCACTCCTAAAAAATAAACTTTTAAATTTGTTTTTGCTTTTTGTTGTTGTGCTTTATATTTTAAAACTAAAGCATTGTATATTTCTTTTCTATTTTGCATATTAACCCTCACAAGCTATACATTCTACATCATCTAATTTAATTCTAGGTATTTTAATATTAACATTTTCAACATTACGTGCCGCATTAGTTCTAAAATAATACAATGATTTTAAAGTATGCATACCATACCAATGCACATCGTTTACATATTGCATGTAGTCATCGTGAACTTTTTGGTCTTCTGTTGATTTAGGAGTTGTAAAAAATAAATTTACTGATTGAGCCTGACATATATATTGTTGTCTTTGATAAGCGTGTTCAACAATCCATATTTGATTTATCTCATTTGCAGTTTTAAATATTTCTTTTTCTTGGTCGTTTAAAATATCTAGTTGCTGTACAGAACCTTCATTAGCAAAAATATCTTTCCATATAGCATCTAATTCTTTACTTTTAACTCCTTTACTTTTTAATAATTTTTCTAAGTATTTGTTTTTAACTTGGTAAGAACCTGATAAAGTTTTATGAGTGTAGCAGTTAGCCCTAAAAGGCTCAATACTGGGAGAAGTACCACTACAGATAATACCGCTACTAGCGTTAGGAGCAATAGCCATGAGATTAGCATTTCTCCTACCTGACCCATGAATGTCAGGAGCTTCTCCCCTTTCAATAGCCAACTCCTCAGTAGCTTCCGTAGCTTTTGATTTAATGTAGGTAAACGCTTTATGATTGAAACTTGTTGCGAATAAACCTTCAAAAGGAATTTGTTTAGACTGCAAATATGCGTGAAAGCCCATTGCCCCCAGACCCAAACTCCTTTCTCTATATGCAGAGTAGGCAGACTTGGTAAAACCTTCCTTGCCCTGTCTAACGTATTTTTGAAATCGTTTAAAGTTTGCACTATATTCTCCTAATTGTTTTGTATCTATAGCATTGTCAATATAATGCTGTAGTATATTATCTAACATAGTAATTAAATCTTTAATAAATAAATCTTCTTTTGACCATTCATCAAAGTATTCTAAATTAACAGAAGACAAACAACATACAGCAGTTCTTTCCTCATCAGTAGGTAAAGTTATCTCAGAACATAAATTACTTTGTTGTATTTTTAACCCTAAATCTTTTTGTTGTTTTGGTAAATGCTCATTACATCTATCTATATTAATCATGTAAGGTTCTCCTGTTTCTGCCCTAGCATGTAATATCTGCCACCACAAATCTCTAGCGTTTATAATTTTAACAGCTTCTTTTGATTTAGGGTCTATCAATCTCCAGTCTTCATTATTTTTTACAGCAGTTAGAAAAGCATCTGTTATGTTAACACCATTATGAAGATTTAAATTTTTTCTATTTATATCTCCACCAGATTCTTTTCTCATATTAATAAATTCTTCTATCTCAGGATGACTAATGTCCATGTATGCCGCATAGCTTCCTCTTCTAGTTACTCCTTGATTAAAGGCTAACATTTGAGAGTCAACTACATGCATGAAAGGAATTGAGCCAGTAGAACGACTGCCATGAGTAGTAGATACCCCATTGCTTCTAATATGCCCCCAATATCCACCAATGCCTCCACCTGAACTTGCAAGCCATATGTTCTCATCATAGTGAGAAGATAACCCACCCCTGCTGTCAGGTACATAATTAAGAAAACAACTGATAGGAAGCCCACGCGTAGTTCCCCCGTTACTAAGTATAGGAGTGCTAAACATGAACCAACACGAGGAGCTATATTCGTAAAGTCTTTGAGCCAATTCAAAATCTGTATCTCCTTTAAATGTTGCACCAAATACAGAGGCACGAGCTAAAGCCTCTTGTGCTGTTGTTTCTTTATCCCAAAAGTATCTATCTTTGAGTGTATCTATACTAAACTTATTAAAGTTTTTTTCTTTATCATAATTTATTTCGATACCAAGATAAGTTTTAACACCCACTTTGTCTTCAATCATTTTGTTCTCCTACTGGTATCTTCTAAATTAATTGCTATTATTGCATAGTGTATTATTTTAAGTAAATCCGTTTCTGCGTTAACTCCTTCTTTCTTACCGCATCTCATAGCATACTTCATAATATTACCCATACAAAATCCTTTACCATGACCAGCATCTATAATCATATCTGTCGCTTGATATTTGCCACGAGCATAGTGTTTTTCATATGTGCTATCAATATATTTTTTAATGTGTTTAATTATATTTCCTTCATTAAACTTATACTCCATAACTTATCCAATCCTCTGGCAAATTAACTTCGCTAAACCATCTAAATTTATTATTGTCTGCCCACTCAGCATGAGTTCTTTTAGTTCCGTCCTTTCTTTTTTTAGCTCCGGGCATAGGGGCAAAAGGTTTTTGAAATAAAAAAATAAGTTCACAATTTTTAGGCAACGCTTTTCTAATATGAATATATTTATTGTACTCTGCAAAATCCCAAAACCTTCCTTTAGCTTCTAACAAAATTGTTTTACCTTTTATTTTCTTTACAAAATCTGGTTCATATTTATGTTCAATAACATAGTCAATACAATCTTTATGATGACTCCATTTTTTTAAAACAGTCTCATGTAAAGAAAGCTCCCACAGACTATCATAGCCTTTAGGTATTCCAACTTTTTTAGGTCTAGGTTTTCTAGGTTTTCTTTTGGGCATCGTAAATGTGTTCGTTCAAATTACTTATTTTAGGATTATATTTTTTAAGTAACTTCCAATATTCGAGAACACAATTAAACATAGCAAGATGCCTTTCGTGAGATTCTTCGTCCCATATATGTCCAAGTATTAATCCTGTATCTTTTCTATCTACAAAAATAGAAACTCGTTTAGGATTTTGTATTTGACATCCTTGTGCATACGCAGACAACTGCATTCCATGTTCGTCAAAAACTAATTTTTTTGATTCTTTACCCTCTAAATTATCTTTAGTTTTAAAATCTACAAAGATACCTTCTTTACAATACAAATCTATCTTACCACCATACCCTTCATTAGCACAAAAAGAATCTTCAGCTATCCATTCTTTGTTAGGAAAATGCTCATCAAGAAAATTTTTAATTGCTTTGTAAGGTTTAGTTTTTTTACCTCCTAAAAAACCATCTTCAATTAGAGCATGTATTCTAGTCCCTTGTTCTGCCGCTTTTAAACTTACTTTGTTTGCATCTTCTTTACATCTGTAAAAGAAAGAATCAAAGGACTCTGAATGTTTTCTTTCTAAAGTTAAGGCAGAATTAACTGCTTGACTTATCTTCCAGTTTTCTAAAGCTGGTTTAGCAGTCATACCAATTATAGTGGTAACAGAGGGAACAAGACCCAAGGTTTTTGCATCTCTTAAATTTGTATTTCTTTCTTTTCCATTTGCACCAATGATTGTATACATTGGCTCTCCATCCCTAGTATACCAATGAGTAGATTCACTTTTCATTATCTAACTCCTTAAATGCTTTGATTACATCTGATGAAAATAACTTTTGTAAGTTTATTAAAAACATTTTACTAGCTTTATTATCTCCACCAGACACACTCTTAAACGTGTCTAAATCATTAACTATGCTTCTCAATACCTCTGTCTTAAATACTAAAGTACAGTATTCGTTTTCTCCAACACAAAGATTATGAAACCAATAATCAGCTTCAGTTGCTTTTATCCCAGAAGGTCTCCCCCAAGACTCGTACTCAATACAAATGTTTCCTGTATCTTGCCACATATTTTTTTCTGATTTAACTTCTATTTTTTTATTTAAAAACATATCAATAATTTTATCTTCTCGTATTGAACCGTAAGATAAATCTATATCAAATTTTTTTCTATCTTCTTTAATGGGTTTCATACCAAGTATTCCCTATCTTATATTCGCCTGTCAAAGGACAACGCATTTTAAAATATTTACTTGCTTCTTCTATTGATTCAACACCAATAACACCAACACATTCTGCTTGAGATTCTTTTACTTGTATTTGCCATTCGTCATGGATGTTCGCTACAAACTTAGCATCTAATCTATTCAAATCTATTTTTTCTTGTAATAGTTGCAAAGATTTTTTCATAACTATAGAACCACCACCCTGTAACAAACTGTTTAAAGCAGAGTGTGGACTACGAACAAATATTCTTCTACCGTCTAATCCTTTTAAGTATCCCCTCTTTGCCGCTGTTTGAACTCTGTCTCGCAGAGATTTTAAAGATGGCAAGTTTTTAAGAAATGTATTTTTAAGTTCTTTTCCTTTAGCTGTACCACCTCCAACTATTGAGCCTATCTTAGCATCACCTGCCCCATAAAGAAAAGCGTATACGAAAACCTTTGATTGCATGCGGTTTTCTAATCCAGCTAAATGTTGATTTCTTGTGTGTATATCTCCACTAATAACTTCTTTAGTATAGTCTTTATCTCCCATGTAATGACACAGCATTCTTAGTTCTAAAGAGGAAGCATCTATGCCTACAAGTTTATATCCTTCAGGAACTGTCCAACAAGACCTACACTCTTTACCATAACGACTACCAACATTTGGAACTTGAGCCATGTTAGGGCTGTAATGCACCATTCTAGATGTAATAGTTCCGTTAGATATAACCTTACCATGAACTCTATCGTTATCTAATTCTTCTAACCAAGAGCTTACTTGAGCTATCCTTTTTTGATATAACAAATAATCTGCAATCATTGTAGCTTCTGGTATATTTTTAATATTTTTTAGTACATTTTCATCAACAATAGGTTGTCCTTTTGGAGTAAATTCTTTTGGCTTCCATCCAAAATCTATAAGATATTCTCCAATTTGTTTTCTACTTCCTAGATTAAATTCTTCAATTTTAGTTCTGTAAACTTCCTTTCCTTTTAACATTGTTTGATATTCTTCTTCTGTTAATCTAGCTTTTGCTCCATTGTAAATATCTAATGGGTCATCTCTTATAGCTAATCTAGACAGAACACCTTCAGCAGTTCTAGTAGGAATCAATAATGTTTTTGTAATTCTAGGTTTAAATGTTTCTTGAACTTTTGTTTCTGTTAAATATTGTTTTTCTTTTAGATAAGCCATAAGTTCAGTAGCTTTTCTAGCATCAAAAAAGAATCCAGTTTCTTCTTGTCTTTGTATTGATTTAGCTACACTATGTTCTAATGCTATGGACTCTTCACTAAAATCTTTACCCTCTTTTAATAAATAATTATAAACAGCCTCGTTTACAATTACATCTTGAGTGCAGTAATCCAGCATTGCACTATCGTAAAAATCAAAAGAGATAGGCTTTTGTTGTTTGTGTTTGTTTAGTCTTTTGCCCCAAGGCTCTAAACCATGCCCCTCTCTAACAGGATTAAATAACCTAGACATGACTAGAGTATCTTTTATTTTATTTTTAAACTCTACTTTAAATATTTTTTCTAAGACAGGGATGTCATATCCTATAATGTTATGCCCTATTAATACTTCAGCACTCATTAAGTATTTAACTCCGTCTAGTAAAGTGTCTTCAGAAAACTTGTAAATATCTCCGTTTACTTTCTTTGCAACAATACACCATACTTTGTCAGGAGTTAAACCATTAGCCTCAATATCAAATATTATTTCAGAAGAGTTCTTGTTCAAGTATTTCATCTTCAGTCACCTCAAACAATCTTCCTGTATCTATGTTATATTTTAAAGAACAGGCTAAGCCTGTATCTCCAGTATACCTAGACTTCAAAACCCTAACCTTTGTAATATCAGCCTCGTCAGGGTCTGTAGCCTGTTGATTTCTTTCTAAAGCGATAACACAATCAGACAACTGTGCTATACCTTGTGAGCCTTTGAGATGCGATAAAGAAACTTCAATGCCTTGTTCATGTCCTTTGTCACCAGAAGCTCTACGTAAATGAGAAACTAGCAACATACCAACACCTGTCTCTTCTACTAAAGACCTTAATCTATTCATCAAAGTGTCAATACCTCTACGCTCATCGCCTTCATGTAAAACATTTACAAGCATGTGTAAATGGTCTACGACCACCCACTTGCATTCACATCCTACAATAATATATCTAAGCTTTGCAAAGATATCCTCGATGTCGGTAGCACCTAAATGCGAATGAATATAAACACGACCACTTGGTATTGCCCTATCAAACAACTCTATTAATTGTTCGTCTGAATATTTGCCTCTCTTTTCTGATAAATATATTCTGTCATTTGCTTCAATAGATAATAAACCATCAGCAGTTCTTAGCCAGTTTTCTTCCAAAGCAACAATACCAATATTATCTTTAGTATTTTTAATTAACCAATGTTCAAGCTCTCTAGTAACACTAGACTTACCAAGACCTGTACCACCTGTTAAAGTAATTAACTCGCCTTTACGCATTCCATATAGCTTGTCGTTAAGACCTTGCCAAGGGTATGGAATACTTTCTTTAACTTCTCGATGTAACCAATCATCTTTTTGTGATGACAGTTCCATAATACCAGACGGTGTATATGTTTTAGCATTCCACCAAGCTTGATTAAACTCTTGATATTTTTTCTGCTTGAGCATGTCGTTAGCATCTTTGTAGCCATTTGGAAAAGCCATTATCTTAGTTTTGTTAGGCTTCAGTATTTTAGCCACGCTCTTTGCCGCTTGCTTACCAGCCTTATCATTATCAAAACAAAGGATTACATTTTCAAAAGATTCTACAAACTCAATACTTTCTCTTATATCTTTGACGGCAGAGGATGCTCCACGCTTCAGAGATACCACCGCCCACTTACCCTCAAATAACTGACTGACTGCCATTGCATCGCATTCGCCCTCAGTTATTGTTAAATACTTACCGCCTTTACTTCCAAATAACTGTTCACCAAATAAACCTGTCCCTTCAAATGTGCCGTTACAAAAGAAGTTTTTATTTTGAACATGTCTGGTTTTAGTTCCAACTATCTCTCCACCATTGTAATAAGGATAAATATGTTGAGTAACATTACTAGCTTCATCTCTTTTTATTTTAACTCCAAACTTTCTAGCAGTATGTTCAGAGATACCTCTATCAATCAAATCTCCAAACACTCCATAGTAAGAAGTTAAAAAAGTATTATCTTTATTAGACTTAGTTGGTATATGAGATATTTTATTTTCGGATGGATTATTGTAATCAGTAAAAAATCTATCACAACTAAAACATTTTGCTGAACCATCTTCATTCATAGAAACAGCATCACTACTGTCGCACTCTAAACATGGCAGTCTATGTTTAACAAAAGTTGTTCTTTCGTGCATGATATTCTCCTATTAAAAAAAAGCCCCCGAAGGGGCTAGGGGGTATGAAAAATGTTAAGACTCCTCTTCCTCTGCAATGATTGCATCGTCTGTTAAATGAGTTATCATTTGTGTTTTAAAATGTTCAATGGCTCCTTGAAGAACTGTCCTTCTTTTATTTAACATATTAGATTCATTAGCACATTCAACAATAAAATTAAATATAACTTTAGCTTCATCAGATAGTTTATTAACATCATACTTATGGTCATCAGTAGCGTATGTTACTTGTGGTTCTGTATCACTCATTTAAAACTCCTCTTCTTCTTCTAGAAACTCTGAACCATCTGGCTTGCTGTACTCAACTAAATCCATAACTTGGACAGCTTGTAAGTCTAAACTTTTACCAACTCTACCAGCATATTCCCAATCATATTCATTGCATTGAACTCTTAGTTTAGAACCATTACCAATAAGAACATCAATTTCTTCATTATTTTTGTCCATAAGTTTAGGTTGTTTTTTATCAACACCATTAACTGAACATTTCCTTTTTATTATTAGTGCTTTACCTTCATCAAACTGTTTTAACTTATGACCACGAACTGCAAACTCATCAGCAACATCATCTGGTACTAATAAATTAACAATCCAAACAGGTTCAAAAGTTTTATTAGGTTGAGAAACACTAGAAAATAAACAAGGGTATCCTTCTTTTCCACCTATTATCATAACAAGACTCCTATAAATTAAATTTAGTGAGGGTTTTTTGGCTACCACCCTCAAGGCATGTGGTGTCATTAAGTCACAGGCATTTAGAATTAAAAATAGGAGATAAAAATTCTAATATACCGCCAAGGCTTACAAAAGACATTCTATATTTTGCAATACATTATGTCAAATGATACTTCTTCATATCAATTAGTATCTGGTCAATAGATATAAAACTCTCATCATAAAGCTTGACCCAAACAGCATTATCATCTTTGTCTTCGTCCCATCTTACTTCATAAGCAATTTTGTTTGCGTACAACTCTTTCATGTTGTGAAACAACCAAGAACTAAAATATTTGTAATCGTTTTTACTTATTTTTGTAAAACCAAGACTAACCCAATCATCTATCATACTGCTTCTCCTATAAGTTTAACTACACCCATAGCTAATACAAACGTAGCTACTACATTTAGAACAATCATTGCTCTATCTTTCCACATAAGACTAACTATAGTCCATAAAAAACATCCAGCAAAACTAAGTATTAAATCTAACGCAGGAAATTGTTGCGTTGACCTAAAACAAATACCTAATATTAATATAATACTTGCAATCCATTTTAAATACCAATCAATATTTTTAATTACTTTTTTTATCCTAGCTTTGAGGAAGGACATCATTGTCTGTTAACTCTTGCAAGTTCTTAGAGATGTCAGCATCATCTATTTCATCTCTCAAAGAACGCATTTCTTTTATATCAAAATCTTTTAATGACCAATGAGTTCCGTCTTTTAATTTAGTAATTTTATTTATTTTTGTTATATCTTTATTAGATATTAAATAATCTACTATTTTAAATATAGATTTTTCAAACATAATAAAAGATGTTTCTTCTTCATCTTTATATACTGCATCTATTTTATATTCATATAAATTAAATCTCATAGTTATTTGCCTTCGTTTATTTCTATATTGGTTACATAAATGTCTATGTTTTTTCCATGTTTTGACATCTCGCCTAACTCTAATGCTTTTTGTTTTGCGTCTTCAAAGCTATTAGCTTCTACAACTACAGAATTTACATAAGTTAAATGTTCTCTTACTTCATATTTCATTGCATCACTCCTTATATATATGTGAAACCAAATCGTTAAAAGATTTAATTTCGGGATTATTTTTTAAATGTTTTAATACATAGTCATCAGACATGTATGACAAATGAACTTGACCATCTCCAAAAGTATGCTCGTCTTCTGGTAAATAATCATTAACATTATCTACATTAATATTTTTAGAAGTGTCCTCCGGTAATAAAGTTTGTAACCACTCTACTTGTATAGGCTTGATTAACTTCTTTAACTTTTTAATTTGTTTAGAGTTCACAGGTTTTCTCCTAAATAATAAATCTTCATTAAAATCAACAACATATTTTAATGTCATAGTTATTCTCCTATTTAAAATATTTCATGTTCAATCATAAAATGATTTAGTAAAAGTTGCATCATTTGTTTGTTATTAATTTCAAACCCTATAGTTTCTGAATGAGCTTCTTTTACTTTTTTAAACTCTCTCATCAACGATTCGGGCATTGTAATTGAAGCTAGTTTTTCTTTGTTCTCTTTACTTGGTCTTCCTTTAGGCATGACTGTTCTCCCTTTGTTTATTCATTCTTTCTAAATCTTGATTAGATATGACACCAGATATCTGCACTTTGTGTTGTAGCCATTCAATAAAATATTTATCTAATAGCGGTCTACAATTTACCTCAAAATACATCCATTCACCTTCTCTAAACTTATCTACGATGTATTCTATACAGTCATCTAACAAATCATCTCTATCTTTTATTGTCCAGATAGATGTAATTCTATCAGCTAACAACTCATAAGATTTTTCTGTTGCTTCACAACTCATAAGTTACCCCCAGTTATCCATTATGTTTCTGATATGACTCAGCTTTTTAGCATGAGCCGCAGACAATTCAACAGGTGTTTTAGTCCCGTCATTATTAATTTTATGTGTAATTTCATCTATATAATTAGAACCAATGTCTGGGTAATAGCCATGCTGTGATAAAATTTTAACAGTTCTAGTTGTGCCTTTACCATTGTCATATATTTCTGCAACTCGTGGTGCTCTTGAAATCATAGGTATTGCTGTCAACTCAACCATATCGCCTTTCTTTAAATCATTGTGTGTTATTGATGTACTCATTGTTTTCTCCATTTATTTAGTTAGTTAATTAAAATGCTAGTTTTGTTGTACACGAAGCAGACTAGCAACTGCGTCAACCTCCTGTTTTTACTTACAGAGGTCATGCAAGTTTATTAATCATTTTGATATATATTTTTGGCAAGTCTTTCAAAGTTAACTGCTATGTCTGTTATCAATTTAACTTTTTCTAGTGAGTTCTTTTCCATTGCCGCACATTGTTCATCTATTGCAGTTAGCTGGTCTTTAAACTTATGAAAGTGTTCCTCAAAGCCTTCTATTTTATTTTGCAATTCAGATAGCCTATCATCTAAATCGTTGTAGTCACCTTTCAAATCACTAGAATCCATTCTATCATCATCTGTTCTGTCTTTAAGTTCTTGTAATTCATACTCTAGATTTTCAACAGTATCTTTTAAATCATCTACCGAATATTCTAGGTCAGTATCTTTATCAACAATATTAAAATTAATGTAGTCTTTATTTTTTTCTAACACATTGTGCATTGTTTCTTCTGTAATTTTTACAGATATTTCGTGGTCGTTACTCATAATATTATCTCCTATTTAAATATCGTATTGTTCTTTAAATGTGTATCCTAGTTCTTCTGCAAGCTGTCTTGTTTCAGGTGTGATAGTAGATTCAGCTTTACTTATCTTTCTAAAAATATGACCAGTTTTACAGAGAGGATACTCTACTCTTTTGCCATAGTGTTTAGTTACACTAACTTGTATTACTTTATCCATATAATCTCCTATTAGATAGTTACAGTTTGTATTAGACTTGTTTTAAATCTACTGGCTAATGAACCATGAACTGCGATAGCAACATTTGCAGATTTGCCATCACATAATCCACAGTCTATACATTGTATGCCCTTAGAATCAGCAAGACACTCTATTTCATTATCAAACAGATAATCATCTTGCATCGCAACTCTAAAAGTTTTTGCACCCATTGCTTGATATTTAAGTGCCTGTTTGGGTGAGTCAGCAGACACCATACATAACGAAATGATATTATTATCAAATCGTTTATGTTTGATTTGATGTGTGTATCCAGTATGCCCAGAACACAAATCAGTAATCTGTTTCCATATATTAAAAGGAACTGCGGCAGGGTCACCATAAGCACCCAGCCTAATCTTACGACCAATAAAATAATCAGAGTGCTCATGTATATTAAAAACAGGATAAAGATTATTAGTATAAGATTTGTAAATGTTTAGAGGTGCTTGCCATAACTCAACATAACAAGCACCGTTATTGTTTCTTCTGTGTACACAATTACCACAGACAGAGCTATCTTGTTTTGTTTTAGATGCTTCGAGAGGGTTCATGTCACTTCTAATAATCCAAGTCTGAATCATTTGACCTGTCTTTTTATTGCTTGTCGATAGTGTTGCAATACAAACAATAGGCTCCCCGTCTAGTACTGAAGCACCAGAATATAAAACAAAACCTTTTTGATTATTGATTTTTTTAACTGGCTTGACCTTAGTTAATTTAATCATGATACATCCTTTTCGTAAATATCAATGGTAGCTGGGTCTATCCCTTGCTTTATTAACTTATCTCTAAACTGTTCTGGATATGGTTCGTTCCATTTAATATGTCTTTTATTGTCTTTGTCATACCATTCAACACACCAAACCATACACAAAGGACTAAAACAATCTTCTGTAATACAATCAACATCACGAACTGACTCTATAATATCTCCGTCAACTTCATCAAATGTTACAAATCTTATTTGCTTACTCATTGTCATCTCCTTTTAAACTGCGTGATACAAATCCTATACCACCTCTATTTATTTCAAAGTCTTCATCAAAACATTCGCCAGCCCATTCTAAATTGGCTTGTTGTTTTAATAAGGTTAAGGTTTTGTCCATTGCATCAATCGATTCTTTTGTACGACCAACATTAGTACAAAATATATGCATGTTTAATTGAAATAAAGCTTTTTGAGCGAGTGTTTTGGCTGGGGGATTCCCAAAGATATCTATACTACTTTTCATGCTATCCTCCTATAAATAACATTAATTAAGTTAGTGTGTGTGTTATTTTTTAATAGCGACACACCACGCTAGATGACCATCATACCAGACCGACAAACCCTGTCAAGTCCCTATTCGCACACGCGATATTAAATTAAATAGTTTTAATAGTTATCCATATTAATAACAACCAAAAACAAAATATAAAAACTAAAGCTATTTCAAATAAATCTTTATTATTAATTTTATTTGTTTTTTTATTACGCATCAGTCTATCTCTCCTTTATAATTCCAAGATGTTCTACTGCCATCACTAAAACGAACAAAAGTTCTTTCTGAATATATATCTTGACCGTTATTAATTACAGATATTTCAGCGTGTTTATCTACATTAAAAACTAATTCTTCTAACAACTCACTATCGTTTAATATGTCATCAGAATCTATTGAATCAAAAAATTTATTTACTAAAGGCGTATGTTTAATTTCCATGTCTGTCTCCTATTAAATATAATTTAAAGTGTACACGACACCTCTATCTAAAGAATCATTATCAACATAATCAATCTTTTTATTTAAATAGATGTGCTTGTTTTTAGAATATTTGTGGCGGTAAAAGTACGCACCTTCAGTTTTAAAAGAGTGTGAGTCTGTTAAAACATAACCAAGTTTAGTTATATATAGCGAAGCCGAACTAAAAGAATTAAATTTAACCATAACATTAATCTCCTATTATTAAATATGATTATTAAATGACCAATGACAGTCATGGCTGACATGATAACGAATCAGAAAATCTACGTCAAGTCCCTATTCGTGTGCGTGAATATTAAATAATATTATAAAAAATATTGTGGATAACTTGTAAATATATTGTTAATAGCTAGGTATATCCTGTGCATTATTGTTAATAACTTGTTAATAAACTGTTAATTTTAAAAAGCTCCTTCAACTTGAGGCACATCGCCGCTTGTTTTAAAAAATTTTTTAATGGGGTGTGGTCGACTAAAACCAATAAAAAGCACAATTTATTGTAGCATTGTAGCTGACAAATAAAAAAAGAGAAAGTAAAAAAAAAGCCCCTAACTATTGTTAAGGGCTTGATAGATTATTTCATTGGTTTAAACTTTTTTGCAAAAGATTGCTTAGTCATATTCTGTACATTTTTTTGAACAGACTTAGCAGATGCTTTATGTGCTAAATATTCTTTTAAAGTTTTTTCATATTTAGCAGGAAATGTTTTACTTTTATCTATAAGCTTACTAGCATCTGCAAAAGTAAACTGCTTTCTTTTTACAAAATGCCACAAACAGCCTTGGATTCTTTTTCTTCTAAGATAATCATCTTTACCAAACTTGTATGCTATTTTCCAAGTTTGAGCCCAAGTTGCTGGTGACTTAAGTACAGCATCAGAAAAATTACTTATATCAAACTTACTCATTACTACTTCTCCTTTTTTAAGTTTACTTTAACATTATGAATATATTCCATAATGAGGTTATATTGTGAATTATCTTCACAAATTACAAAGTATGGTTTATCTAAAACTTCCAAAGTCCTTATGTAAGAACAAGCTTCACCATACGAATCTTTTATTCGATAAACAAAATTATCAGTACTAATATCTATAACAGCCATGAGCATCTCCTATTTTAAAAATGCTGTAGTTTCATGTAGCTTTTTAAGTTGCAATAGTAGAGTCTGAACGAATAGTGAAGAAAACTATTGTGCATTTTACAAGTTAAAAAGCTACATGTTTTTGTTAACTACTTTAAAAGGAGATGCTCGTGGAAAGATAATAGTCTGTTATAAATTTTTTTGCTGTTAAAAGAACGAGTTGTTCTACAAAGGACTTTGGAAAATAATATATATTCTATAAAAGAAGTAGTAATGAGTAATCTATAAATTATTTATAAAGAATCCAAGACCTGTTTGTAAAGGTTAGAAAAACTATATATATTAAATAGATAGTTAGACAGGCTTTTTTGAGACTTGAACGAAGCCTCCTCTAACAGTCAGCTACGTAGGTGGGCAGGAGACCATACCCCACCCTCTATATATCTATGCAATGCTTATACATTTTACACCAAAAGACCCATTAACCAGTCTAGTTAACATCGCACTTAGAACTCTAGATAATTTTATTAATAATCAGGAAATATTATAGAAGCATCTTTCATGCAGACACATTCCATATTTTTTCTGTTTGGACCTTGACAGTAAGTAACAGTATTAGGAGGGCAATAAATTTCTTCAATATCAAATAAAGGTTTTTCACCTGTCTGTTCATTTATAGTAGAACATCCAAGTAGAAGAAAAAGAGGTATATAAATAAAATATTTCATGCCTATATTATGTGTTTACCCCGGTGGGCTAACAAGTATATTATACAGTTATAATTTAAAACTGTCAAGCACTATTTATGACTTGACAAAATTAATTTTTTGCTGTATACTAGGTTTATGGCTATATTAACAAATGTTGATAACAGAGTCAACAAAAGACAACTTACAGAAAAGCAACAGTCTTTTTTAAATCATCTTGTGGACACTCAAGGTGATGCCAAAAAAGCCGCTGAACTTGCAGGTTATTCTAGCCATTATCATCACATTGTTAAGAATCTAAAAGAAGAAATATTAGAACTTACTCAAGAGATACTTGCAAATTCTGCTCCCAAAGCCGCATTTAAAGTTATTGAGATAATGGATTCTAAAAAACCTGTAGTTCAAGCGGCTAACAAATTATCAGCGGCACAAACTTTACTAGACAGAGTAGGTGTTAGTAAGGTAGATAAAGTAGACATTAATCACAACATGAATAATAGTGGTATATTTTTAATGCCAGATAAAGCTCCCGTAGTCATAGAGGCAGAAGATGCAACCTTTGAAAATATGGATAACTGAATATACAGACGATGCTAGTGGTGTTTTGATAGGACCATATATTAAAGCACATACACAGTTAGAAGCTAATAGTATTGCTAATCAGTTTGGTTTAGCTGTTATAGGAGAGATAGTAGAATTAAAACACAATCAACTATTAGATAAGAGAGTGCTACATTAATGGCTAAGAAGAAAGATTCAAGATTAGCAAGAGCAGGTGTTAGTGGATACAATAAACCGAAACGTACCCCCAGCCATCCTACGAAAAGCCACATTGTCGTGGCGAAAGAAGGTGACAAAATTAAGACGATTAGATTCGGTCAACAAGGAGCCAAAACCGCAGGAAAGCCGAAACCGGGTGAATCTGCTCGTATAAAAGCTAAGAGAAAATCTTTCAAAGCTAGACATGCAAAGAATATAGCCAAGGGCAAAATGTCTGCGGCATATTGGGCAAATCGTACAAAGTGGTGATACTATGCCTCAGATAGGAAGTGACGATACTAAAAACGCTGTGCCTTTGCGAAATAGTATTTATAAAAACAATAAAGGCTCTAAACCTAGAGTAGATATCAACTCAGAAAAATATAGAGATAATTGGGACGCAATATTTAGGAATAAGAAAAATGCCAGCTAAAAAGAAAAAATCGACTGTAAATAAATCAGGTAACTACACAAAACCAACAATGAGAAAAAGATTGTTTGAAAGAATTAAGGCTGGCTCTAAAGGAGGAAAACCCGGACAATGGTCAGCAAGAAAAGCACAGATGTTAGCAAAACAATATAAAGCAAAAGGAGGAGGGTATAAATGAAGGTAAAAGCCCCTAAAGGTTATCATTGGATGAAACAAAAGAATGGTTCATTTAATTTAATGAAGCATACTGGTAAGTTTGTACCACATAAAGGTGCGTCATTAGAAGCTAACTTTAAAATACAAAAATTACATGCCAAGAAAAAATAAAGACCCTAAAGTTGGAACGGGTAAAAAACCAAAAGGTTCTGGGCGTAGACTTTATACTGATGAGAATCCTAAAGATACAGTCAGAATAAAATATGCAACTGTTCAGGATGCTAGAGATACAGTTCGCAAAGTTAAAAATGTTAACAAACCTTTTGCTCGTAAAATACAAATACTAACTGTGTTAGAACAAAGAGCAAAGGTAGCAGGTAAGAATCAACAAGCCGCTATAGCTAAGAGAGGCAAAGAGGCTATAAGAAGGAAGCACAAGAAAAAATGAAAAATTTTTTATTATGGATACATGAAAGCTGGGAACTAGTAATGAATGCTAAAGTAAATCCACTTAAATATTTACCAGACCCTAGCTTGCAAGCATATTTTACTATTGTTTTATTTACAATGTGGAGTTGTTTCTTTGGATTGCTTTGCTCTTACTGGGGTGGCTTGTTTGCAAGTTATGATATTTTTACTAGTATAGTTATTCATTTATTAGTTATTGTACCAATTATTATAACTAACGCTGTATTTAAAGAAGCAGAAAAATATAAGGTATAAATAATGGCATTAACAAAAAGACAAAGAAGTCTTAGGTCTTGGACTAAACAAAAGTGGAGAACTAAGAGTGGTAAAAAGTCTTCTGAAACTGGAGAAAGATATCTTCCTGAAAAAGCAATAAAAGCTTTGTCTAGTGCTGAGTATGCAAGAACAACGAAAAAGAAAAGAGAAGATACTAAAAAAGGAAAACAACACTCAAAACAACCAAAGCCTATAGCTAAAAAAACAAGGTCTTATAGAAAGGTAAGATGAGAGAAGGATATATTACTAGAACATCTTCTACTATTCCTTTTGGTTACGAGTTAGAAAAAGACAATAGTTCGCTATTAAAGCCTATTGAAAACGAGTTAAATGTACTAAAAGAAGTAGCCGAAGCTGTTTTTCATCAAGAAATTAGTCTAGGTATTGGTGTAGATTGGTTAGAAGCAGAGACAGGTAGAAAGATGTCTAGACCGGGATTAAAGAAGTACGTAGATAAATTGTATGGAAAATAATTCAAAAAAATACTTGACAAATCCTGATGGAAGTTATATACTAAAGAAGGATGGAACACCGCGTTTAAAACCCGGTAGACGTAAAAATAGTGAACTTTCAGGTATAAAATTAGCAATACAGGCTAAAAATAAATTAAAAAAGAAAAATAATAAAGTAAAAAAATTAACACGAAAGTTAGCTAGAGTACAAAAAGAATTAAAAACTGAAGAAAAAATATACACATCTAATGTTTTAACTGAATCAGAAAGTAAAGAATTACCTGATGCAATACAAAAACATTTAGATGATACAGGCTCTCATGTAGCCTTTATGCCAAACGAGGGTCCACAAACAAATTTTTTAGCCGCTGGAGAAAAAGATGTTTTGTATGGCGGTGCGGCAGGTGGTGGTAAAAGTTTTGCAATGTTAATAGACCCATTGCGTTATTGTCATTATGCAGAGCATAGGGCATTAATATTAAGAAGGTCTATGCCAGAACTACGAGAACTTATAGATAAGTCTCGTGAACTTTATCCTAAAGCATTTAAAGGTGCTAAGTTTAAAGAAGTAGAAAAGTTATGGCAGTTCCCAAGCGGTGCAAAGATAGAGTTTGGGTTTTTGGAAAGAGATGCAGATGTCTATAGATATCAAGGACAAGCATACAGTTGGATAGGTTTTGATGAGATTACTCATTTGCCTACAGAGTTTGGATGGAACTATTTAGCATCTAGATTAAGAACGACTAATCCAGAAATAAAAACTTATCTGCGTTGTACAGCTAACCCCGGAGGGGTTGGTGCTCAATGGGTAAAGAAAAGATATGTAGAACCATCTAGTCCTAATACTAGTTTTCAAGGCAAAGATGGTTTAACTAGAAAATTTATTCCTGCTTTATTGCAGGATAATCCACATCTTGCAGAAGATGGGGAATATGAAAGGATGTTGCAGTCCCTTCCTGCTATACAACGAAAGCAGTTGTTAGAAGGTAATTGGGATATTTCTGAAGGGGCGGCTTTTGCAGAGTTTGAAATAGAGACACACGTTATACCACCATTTGAGATACCCTCTTGGTGGGAAAGGCTGAAATCCATAGATTATGGATATGCGGCTGAAAGTTGTTGTCTCTGGGCTGTCATCGACCCTGAAGATAAGACCATCATAATATATAGAGAACTATACAAGAAAGGTCTAACAGGAGAGGCACTTGGAGACACTTTAACAGAAATGGAAGAACAAGAAATATCTTCTATTACTGGAGTTTTGGATACTGCGGCTTGGGCTAGAACAGGTTATACAGGTCCGACAATAGGTGAAATCCTAGTAAATAAAGGACATAAATTAAGAAGGGCTGATAAAAATAGATTAGCAGGTAAAACTCAAATACACGAATATCTTAGAAAAAATAATTCTACAGGTAGACCAAAGTTACAAATATTTAATACGTGTAGAAATTTAATAAAAGAATTACAAGCTATACCTGTTTCTAAAACCAACCCTGAAGATGTAGATACTCATGCGGCTGACCATGCGTATGATGCTTTAAGATACTTGGTTATGAGTAGACCAAGAATGGACCATCCTCACGAAAGGATGTTAAGAATAAAATCAGATATATTTATACCTTCTGATGAAACCTTTGGTTATTAGACATGGCAGAAAACGAAAACACTTTTTTAAATGCCGATAGTATTTACGAAGAAGTAGAAGGTGAGTCAGGGGTTCAACTCACGCTAGAAGAAGAACAGCAAAGAAATATTATTGGAACAATACAAAGTAGATTTAGTCTTGCAGAAAACGCAAGAGAAACTGATGAAAGAAGATGGTTAAAAGCTTACGAAAATTATAGAGGTCTTTACTCTAAAAATATTAAGTTTAGAGAATCAGAAAAATCTAGAGTCTTTGTAAAAATTACAAAAACAAAAGTATTAGCCGCTTTTGGACAATTAGTTGATGTTATTTTTGGTACAGGAAAGTTTCCTATAGGAATATCAGAAACAAAAATACCAGAAGGAGAAACTAATTACGCTCATCTAGATATAAACAATCCTACGCCTAGTATAGAAACAACAATGGAAGATGACAATCTTCCTGACGACATAGGTAATAGAGTAGAAAATCCTTATGATGTTGGCTATGAAGGAGATGGTAAAACTTTAAAGGCTGGTGCTACTTATCTCAATGGAGTGTTTGAAGATAGTTTAGAGGAGCAAGCTGA
>VTLG01001869.1_pt1 | contig 21001 bp, 37 predicted proteins | sample 4694571 | NCBI WGS metagenome assembly VTLG01 (sample SAMN12604809, study PRJNA352737) | marine metagenome | biome: ENVO:00000447; feature: ENVO:00000209|ENVO:00000569|ENVO:01000036; material: ENVO:00002151; isolation source: viral sequences binned using virsorter ... | reverse complement strand
ACCTGTTGCATTTACTCCTCTTCGTCATACATTTGACGTTTTAAAATTGTTGTAAAAATTTCTCTGGACCATTCAATTCCTTGAATATGTCCTACTAGTTGTCGATAATGAGAATAACTTTCAGCATGTCCACTTGACATAACATTTTTTAATTTATTTAATTCTTCATTATATTCTTTTATAACTTCATCCCATATTTCCATTAAGTTCGTACTGGTTTTGGATACTTCCAGCCTGAGTCGGGACGTTCATTCAGAACACCTTTACGTGCTCGTGCTCCAGCTCCACCATCATAAATAGAACGCTTGGTAAAATCACCATAAAGATCTTTAACTTTACCAGAAACATGTTCTGGATATCCATTTGTAATTCCACGATCATCGTTTTTCACATGTGTAGGATATCCATCAGTTTTTCCTTTTTCATCGTTTGGGTAGTGGACCCCTCCATATTTAGGCATCTTAGTCTCCTCTTTTTTGTGTTATTTTACTTGTAAGTTCAGCCGCTTTTATATCTTTATCTTTTTCAATCTCAGCAGCTTTTTCTAAAACTCTTGCTCTGATCTTTTTATTCTCCAATTTAAATTTCTCATCTTCAGTAGATAATTTAGTTAGTAGATCCAAAGATTTCATTTCTGAAGTAGATTTTGATTTCGCCTCTTCCATTGAAACCTTTGTCAAAAGTTCCAGAGATTTCATTGTTTCCTTACTTGCTCTATCAAGATCAGATTTTTCCTTACGGAAAGTTACCTGTTGTCCTTCAGCTACAACTTCTTTCATAAGTTTTGCTTCTTCCAGTTGAAGTTTCTGTGCATCAAGAGTAGCTTCTGCCGCATTCTGTGCAGCATCTATCTGCAACTTCTGCTGTTCAAGTTCAACTTTCTTCTGTTCCAGCATGACAAGTTGTTGTTCTGGAGATTTAGCCAGACCAGCCGCCTTATTTGCATTCAGTACTTGTTGTGCAGCATGTACCATTGCACCTTCTACAACTTCAGGTGTTTGTTCTATAGGTGTTTCTTCCAATACAGTCTTTGTTATCCCATCCATCTGTTCCTGATATTTATGAACCATATGCTCCTGAATATTCGCTTCCAGTATTGGACGAATACGTTGCATTGTTTGGCTACCACCATTTATTGGATCTTGTAAATAGGCCATCTTTACCTGTACATGTGCATCATGATTCTGACCAGCAAAGGCTGCAATGGGCATTCCTTTTACTGCAGCCATAATATCTGATACTGGGTCAAGATTCTGTGGTTTAATCTTGGGTGGAAGTATTTCTTCCAGATTCGGCATATTGGCAGCACTTAAAATTGTTCTGTTAAGTGCTTCCATGTTGAACAAGCCGGGGGGTGATTGCTGTGCCATTTGCATAGCCATCTGTGCAATCATAAGGCGATGAGCATTAGATGGAATGTTAGGATCGCTGACGGGGATCACATCCACTCTTCCATCGAAATCGGATTTAAAGATGTTCCGATTTTCAAATGGCACCTCATACGGATATTCACTTGGCAGATAATCATAGTCGATTCTTGCCAAGATCCTAAATTCATCTCGCTGCGACTTGTGAAGTCGCTTATGAATTGCGGAGAAGAATTTACTGGATGCTTCCAGTAGTGCCATCGTTGTTCCTACAGGACCATAGGAAGATGCTTCCGATACAATCTGTTCTGTACTGTCGGCAAACTTCTGACCTGCCATTGTTACAAATCCAAGCATTTGAAACAAGGTTGAGGAAGGCTCTTTATATGGGAGAGGAACAATAGCCTTCGCCAGATCAATACCTGTAGATTCAACTTCCTTAAACTCACCGGGGCTGATAGGATCATTGTCACCAACCATTCTAACGCCTTTTGCCTTAAATCCTCCCGGCAGGTTCGCAAATTGACCTGCATCAATAAGGCTTCTCATTGCTGCTGTTGCACTCATGGTAAGATTACCAAGGAAATGCATTAGGCCAAACCCGTAGAAACCAAATCCCGGTACGAATCTATAATGGACAAAGTGACTTGTCTTTTCTTTATTCGGGTCTTCAGGTTTATAGTTTCTACGAATACATAAAACTTTTCTTGATTGCTCTTCCACTGTTACAATATAAGGAAGAGCTATTCCTTCTTCTGAATTAGGTTCGTCTAATTCAAGATAACAATGTTGTTCCAGTAATACATACTGAGGATCTGTATCCTGTGTCGGAGAGAACCCTAGTATTGTATCCATCTTGGATGCAAATGCTGTTGGTTGTGGATCAGTTGCATCAGGTAATTCCGTATCTGAATATATACCAGAACGAATATCTTTTGCCAGATCAACAGGACTACGATAAATTACATGAGTATATCTGTCGGCCTTGGATAAGTTACTGGAATAATAAGATACGTAGAATTGATCAATGGGAACAAATTCAGATACTGGACGTTTAAGATTTGCATCGTAATATACTTTTTTAAATGCAGAACCAATTAGTGGAAGATGAAAGAGCATCTTTTCAAATTCGTCAAAGTACTCTGGCATCTGTTCCGTAAGCTGATAGTTCATAAAGTTCTTGACACGATTGGCTTGCTTTTCTCTGTCGGGAGTTGACTTGCCAAGGATCTGTGTCTTGATTGGCCCTGCCGATGGGAATAATTCCTGTGATGCTTTACTCTGGAATTTAACTGCCGACTCTATAAGTAGTGGATGGACGGCAGTACATGCTCCTTCAAAGGGTTCTGAAGTTTCCTGTATCTTTAGACCTAACAGGTCAAAGCCTCGTTCAAACATAGACTCCCATTCCTGTCGGGAATTTTTATCTGAATCATAATTATTATAAACATTATTTGCTATTTCACTTAATTCACCATCATCTAAACTATCTGCAAGATTTGTATACCATTCTTTGACGGTATCCTCTGCTTCCATCTCTATAGTATTTCTAAAATCAACTATAACACCCCCATCAGGTTCCAATTCAAATGTAGCTTCCTGTTCCTCTGCAACTGGTACAGGACTCATTGGTACAACATTTGTAGGTTGTTCTGGTATCTGTTCAAATGGATTTCGTTCTGTTGCCATATTTATTCCCGTCTATATTTTAAAATTGTGGTCTTATAAGTGGATAAGGACCAACAATATCAGACCCTTCTCCTGCTGGGCTAGGTTGATACATTGCTGCTGCTGCCCCTAGAGGTGTAGCTCTTTTTAATCTACTCAATGCACTGGCAATATTTGCCATTTGTACTGGAGATTTACTTGGTCCTTCTACTTGTTTTGGTGCTTCTGGTTTTGGTCCTTCTACTGCTTCTGGTGTAGGTGCTCCTAATTTTCCTAAAGCTTTACGTAATTCTTTAAAAGTACGAGTTGTAATTACATCTTTTGCACGATCTTCAATTGTAGTTGGAGATGGTTCTTCTTCAACTTCTGTTCCGTATATAGCTTCAGCATCTGCTAGTCCTGATTTAATAGCCTTTCTAATTTCTTTTTCTAATATAATAGTAGGATCATCAAAATCCTCAAGAGTATCTGGACGGACTTCGGCTCTTCTTTGTGCCCGTTCTAACATATCATATAGAGTACCTTTATAGCTCACTTCTGAGGAAGATCCATAATAACCTCTATCTGTCCAATCTTTAAGTTCTTTTATTTCATTCTCAATTGAAAATCCCTTATTGATATTGTTACGAAAATTATGAAATCTTTTATAAAAGATATTATCCCATTCGGGAGTAGCTTGTTTCTCTAATTCCTGTCCTATTAAAAATGCTTCGTCATCACTATAGCCTTGATCTTTTAACTCTTCTTCAATATCTGACGTAATATCCATCATCTTTGTATCTGTGTCAAGTAACTCATTATTCACCGCATCAAAATATTCCTCCAGACTTTCTACTACTCGTTCTGCATGGGCTTCTGGGAACTCGTCTTGCATATTTATATCATGATGAACATCCTGATGTATGTCATTCACAACTCCTTTATCAGAAACAGCATCCTCAAAAAATTTTCTATATTGCTTCTCTTTAACCGATGCAAGTGATAATAATTTTCTTACATTTTGATTTAATGTAGAAGCTGGTACTTTAACAAGATCACCTTTTCCTGTAATAAGATTAGTTAATCCACGAATAGCAGTCGAATCTAAAACATCAGAAGCTACAGCACCTGCTCCTGTTTTTAAAGCTCTGCCTAGTACTTCTCGTCTGGTTAATCCAGTTTCAGAAGAAGTTGGAAAGTCCATTCCAGCTCCTTTAGTACTTGGTTTTATATCTTTCGTAGCCATCAATGATCCCCACTATTAATAATGGAACTAATATCATACATCCAATAACAATCATATAATCCATAATTTCTCCACTGTGCTATTATTATACATCTAAGTACGCCAGTATGCAACTCTTTTCTTTCTCTTGGGTTCGTCTTCCCACTCTGGATCTTCAGGATGGGTTATGTGCCACGACTCTCTCATGTAATGAATTGCCATTGTAAGAGCATCTACCTGATCATCATGAGCTGCATTTGGAAATTGTATTAGTTCTTCCACAAGATCATCAGCCCACTTCTTATTTTTTGGTATCCATACTCTTCCCGATTCTATTAATGGAGAAGCAGCATAGACACGACTTACCTTATCTCTGTCTGGAAGATATTCTCTTACGGGCAGTCCACCTCTCCGCATATCCTGTATTAATGATTGACCACTTGCTTTCTTTTCCACTATGCAAACGTCAGGTTTAAATTCATGATACAGTAATTGAGACATTCTACGTAATTCAGGATATTCAAATCTTCCTTTTATATTTCCCAACAGGATTAGATTGGATACATATGATTCTATACCATTCTCATCTTCATTATACATGGCGAATATGCCCCATGTTTGTATTACAGAAAAGTCGGCAGTAGTACGAGTGGAGAATGCTGTATCATATGTCTGTAGTAGAAAGTCACAGGTGGGAGGATCGTCATATTCCCACCATTTAACCCATCTTTTCTTTATAAGTCCACCTTCTTCTGGTGTAGGATCTTGCATGTAGAGTGCATTCCAGTATCTTGCTCCATTTGACGCCTTAATTTCATTCTCATCAATCTGTAATATATGTTCTGGCTTCCATTCGGGGAAATAGGAGCTACCTACAGGTAAATCCAGTAATTCGGAAGCCTCTTCATTCAACCATGCTGGAATACGGATTACCTCCCACGGAATAGTTTCATATTCGCTCATTTCCTCCTGTTGTTTCAAAAGCCAGCCACATAGATCATCATAATGATAGCGAGTATTGATTATGAGTATGGAACCATTGGGCATTATACGGGTTCGTAGACCGGCAGGATACCATTCTTTAACATATCTACGTCCTGCTTCCGAATATGAGTCCTCTTCGGACATCACATCGTCCAGTATGGCTATATGAGCCCCTCGTCCTGCAATTTGGCTACGGACCCCGGCTGCATAGTACGTGCCATTCTGTGTTGTCTTCCACTTTCCTGCTGCTCTAACGTCCGTTCGGAGTGTGACACCCTTAAATATCTCCTGAAACTGTTCAGAGTTAACAATGTCACGAACAGAACGGCCAAAGTCGCTAGAAAGCTGATCACTGTGAGAAACAGTAAGAATTTCATGTTCTGGATTTCTCCCTATATACCATGCTGGAAACAATTTGGAACAGATAACAGACTTGGAACTCCGTGGTGGTAGGAATACCATCAGTCTTTTTATCTCACCAGCTTCCAATAGTTTTAATTTATTAGATATTACCTCAATATGTCTTCCCATTTTCCAATCAGAGACTAAAGTGGGAGCCATAAGGCGAACAAACGTAAGGAAATCCGTATTGGTTTCCTGTAATACACTTAGATTAAGTAGACTATTGAGATTTACGAAGGAACTTAATATATTTTCTTGTTGTATTTCCATTTAAACTCTATTAAGAATAAAAAAGTTAATAAAAGTATTATTAAAATAAAAAAGTTAATAAAAATATTATTAATATTATTAATACTAATTATAATATATATAATTATACACTAAAAACTTTATAGATCCAAATAGTTTTTTTTATTAGCTCCTAAATATTTGATAAATATGTCACATCTCCCTTTTATATATATACTCTCTATCGTGTTTCTTCTCTCCCCCCTACCAAGATAGTTGATATATGATAGTTCTCGATTGTAAAACGATACCTTAGATGATACTCCTGTTTGTATTCATCTAGATTGTTCCATCTAAGGCCATCCTCTCTCTAGACATCGAGATTGTTGTGTGAGAAGTTAGCCAAGACTATAGATCTATAAACGATCTCACCATCTCCTTACGTCTTTTTTTGAAGACGTCGGAGATGATAAGATCGAACAGATCTTAGTAGTCTTGGACTTCTTCATCACAACAATCATCTCAATAGTCTAGAGAAAGGATGGCCAAAGATGGCTGGTAATATTCCAAATCCGGAAACTGATCAAAATGCTAACAGGTATTTTGACAAACCCATCAAGATTGAGATTGGGAAAGGTCATGGGTGCATTGCACCTTATGCCCGTTCTGGTGGCTTTGTGCTTGATTCCACTAACAAGTCCCAAATGGACCAGTTATGGAAACAGCTTAAAGCTATATCTTCTGGTCGTAAACGGAACCTCCGTTTATGGTCCCGAACCTTAGACCAGAATGAGTTTACTCCTCAGGAGCTTGTTAAAATTGATAAGCTCTTAGAGGATGGTGAAACTCTTACCCTTGTCTACTCTGCTCGTTTTGGTGCCCCTCAATTTAGGGTCCAAGACAAGGAGTGGGTGTCCGGTAATGAGGAGTTATCAATAACCTTTAAATAGGTTATTGGTAATCGAGAGAGAGAGTAGTTCCTCCCTAACTACTCTTTCTCTCTTTTTTTTTTATTTGTTCTGACCGGGGTTAAAGATAGGCATGATTGTCTTTTATTAGGCATGATTGTCCTTGATAGTCATGATTGTCTTTTATTAGGCATGATTGTTTATAATAAATTTAAAAATCTCAAGTCTTTTGGGACTTGAGATTTTTAAATTATAATATATAATATTAATTAAAATGGGAAAGAGGAAACCCAAATGAACCTTGGAACAGCTCCACGAGGATCAGATAAAACCGATGTTCAGATACAGGCTGAAACTAGGAGGTCTTCGACTGAACTATTACGGCGACTTCAAACTATATGTCATGAATGTGGGAAACGAGGTGACTTACTCATAGGTACATATCGTGTGATGTGTGTCCGTTGTTATAAACGTGACCTAAACATAAGGATTAAATGAATGATTGCTCCATCTTATGGTGAAGGTCTTATCTATATTAAAAATATAGATACATGGAAAGGCAAAGTACGCTTAACTGTGTTTGATATTACTGAAGAGTCAGAGATGTATATCTTTATGACTCATTATGAAGCTCGTGATTTAGCTATTGATCTTACAGAGACTGCTATCATGATTTTGAAGGAGAAAGAGAATGGCTGAAGCTACTATTAAAGATCCACGTTTGGATAAGATGCTCACGAATGTCTTTGGTATAGATCGAAAAGGATCTATAACTAACAATACATGTGTCTCTTGTAAAGGAGAGGCATTAGTGTTTACCGATGATATATCACAGAAGGAGTATACTATTTCTGGTTTGTGTCAGTCATGTCAAGATCAAGTCTTTGGAGGTAGCAATGAGTAATACAGATACAATCTTCTGGTTGAACGAGGAGATGTTCAATGGTAAAGTCAAGAGTGGCTTTTATTATAGAAGCAAGATTGCCATTGAAATAAATGACATTCAAACCCGCTTTGGTTTAAAGGTGGTTGGTATTCATTTGACAGATGAATCAAATGGTAAACCATCTTGGAATGTAGAATTTCTTATAGAGGATAAGGACAATGAAGAAGATAGCTAATGTTGAACTCCATCCTGTCGTTTTAATCCCTGATGAAGATCATCCTCTACATATAGATAGAGTAGAGGAATGGCTCGATAAAAATCATGATCTTGCAACTAAATATGCACGATTGTCTCGTAAAAAAGAGAAAGGTGCTCTTGCTCAGAGTTTAATTCACGAGGGTTACGTCAAAGAGATAAAGCATTATCTTAGACATGGCGATTGGATCTCTAGTTTCTATGGAGAAGATCAGGAGTTTGAAACAAAATGGAAGAAGATTATTTAATAGGCATGATTGTTTTTAATAGGCATGATTGTTTAATAATCATGATTGTTTTATAATAATCACAAACTCTCAAGTCTTTTGGGACTTGAGAGTTTGTGATTAATAATTAAGGATTAGACTAATGTTTATTTCTATTTGTGGTAATCAACAAGCTGGATTTCAAATGACATTGGAGAATGGATGGATAGTTTCTATTATGTTTGGTCTAGGTAACTATGCTAGTAATCGTTTTGGATGGGAAGGTGATTGCTTGGATTGGAATGATAAACTTAAACAGGCTGAAGCACGAGGGAGATCAGCAGAAATATGGGCCTTTCATAATACATATGATATGAATACAGAACATCTTCATGAGACAAAGGAGGAAGCAGATAACTATCGGTTATCCAATCACTATCCAGAAAAACCTCTTGGTTGGCAAGATACATCAAAGACACTAGAATTTATTAATCATGTATCGAATTTACCATTACCTGCCACAAGGATTTTAGGATATGAAGCTAGAAAGAAACAGGACAATGAATGATACTTATTTAAGATGGATTGAAGTAGGTTTACATAAATATCTATTGGGATGGGCTAAAGAAGTAGATTTGCAAGAATCTTATACTGCTCTTCCTAAAGGGTTAGTCACACGAGATACTCTTGATTGTGACATTCAAAATGAACCAACTTATTATAAGGATATTATCTAATGGCCATGATGCATGTACAACTTCATTACGTAGAAAAGATTGAAGGATATATAAATGATCATTCTGATTTTCAGGTTTTGCACTTGACTTTTACAGGTACTGATCATCTAAATAAATCTTTAATTCAAGAAATTTCAATTCATTCTAAAGGTGATAACTTTGCCGACGAAGCATTAGAATTATTCTCTCGTAAATTAACAATAAAGGATCTCAAATAATGTCTAAAGCAATTGAAATTACCCAACGTGCTTATGATAATAATTGGATACAATGGGAGCTAATGGACTCACAAAAGAAAGACGGGATAGGACATACTGCCACATGGTCTAGATATAAGTGGGTTGTTACTAATGTTTGGAAGGAGTTTCCAAGAGAACATCTAAAGAGATTATCTAATATTGATCCTGATTTTAAATTAGAAAGGAGGCCCAACGATGCTCCTCTATATTCTTTTAATCTGTAGTATAGTTTGCTTACCGTTTCTAATTGTGATAGGATTTTTTATTAATCATCAATTAAGGGATTAATAAAATGTATTTGAAACCTATAAAAACAAACATGACAGAATTAGAACTTGATGATGGGACTACTGTTTTGTTCTCATATGAAACACCTGTAGCATGTAGCACGATTAACGGGTGGTTTAAAACTGAGCAATGGTACAGTCAGACTACAACCAAGCATGTTAACCAATGGTTGACAGGTGTAAAAGCTCAAATAAAACCTCAAAGTTTCTTCTCTGCATTAGTTAATTGGTCAGTATAAATTATCTTTAATAATAATAATCACAAACTCTCAAGTCTTTTGGGACTTGAGAGTTTGTGATTAATAAATATATATATGAGGTATGCATATGAAGATTGAATTATGGAAAGGAGGATGGTATATAGTAGGTGGTCCCGACCCGATTGAATTTAAATCAGGACCGTTCTTGACATTCTTGGAAGCATACACTATTTTAAATAACATTAACTTAAATCGAAAGGCAATATCATGAACTTTGTACTTCGCTTACGTAAAGAAAAAAGTATACCTCGTAGTTCTGTTAAAACGGATCACGGTACGAGATATGATTGGGGTAAATGGTATCTTCATTTAGCTAAGACTCCTCACTTCTGGAACATGAAAGGTATCATTGATATACGAGGTCGTACTTTTGTGGTATAATAAGTGAAAGAAAAAGGGGGTGTAATGCCCCCTTATTCCTTAAATTGGAGAGGATTATGGGAAAACGTAGAGTTATCAAGATAAAAAATTCTGATTGTGCTGATCTGAATGAGATGCAACGAAATTATAAGGGTCTTTGGCGTACATTAAAGATGACTACTTCTAAGACAAAGTATGGATTTTTAGTTATGACTAAAACACATACCTATAAATTGGGAGTTTGATGTGTCTACTATAACAGAAGAAATAGTACGAAGCAGATATAAATATAAAGATCATAGAGATATTGATGCTGAAATGCAGGATTATTTATTGTCTGTTGCTGATGTATCTAATATTTATGAGCTTGATATAGAGGAAATTAATGAATATCTTAATCAGATGGAACAATTTTATGACGAGCAACATGCACAACGATTTGAAAACTTAGTACATAGGAGTGCTTAATATGTTTGATCATTCAAAAATAGACTTCACCGTAGAGAAACAGCAACTTTGGTATGACAATTTAGAGTATACTCCAGTGGCAGGAGATAGGATGGAACCTTTATCAAGGGACATGGGGGTAATGTTAAGACGTACTGATACTAATAAGCCTGTTGCTATAGTAACGGAAGCATATGAACCTGTTCAATATAAAGATATAGTATCCAGTTTGGAGGCAGCACTTAATATGTCAGGTCTTGACATGACCGATGCTGAGTTTGAAACTAATGTGCATGATAATGGTGCCAAGCTAGAGTTACGTGCCAAGTTTCCTGCACATACTTTACGTCTTGAAGTGAAAGGGAACAGAGATGAGGTTATACCAGAGTTTATCTTTCGGACTTCCCATAACAGAACATGGGCAAATAATGGAATGATGGGTCTATGGAGAGGATTCTGTTGGAACACATTAGTATCTGGTGACAAGTTAGCTTATGTCTATGGTAGACATACAAAGAACTTCCACATCCCTGCATTCGCTGCAAAGATAAAGAATGCAGGACAATACATATCCGGTGATGGACTGAATCAGATGAAAGAATGGTATCATACGAAAGTATCTCGTGATGCTACCATTGATCTGTTCACTCATACTCTTGCAAAGAGAGTGGATAATGTTAAACGTAAGACCGTAGCTAACAAGGTTATGTTATCTAACTTGATGAAGGTCTTCGATGAGGAGAATCGTCACTTACATGGTAAGTCTCGCTATGAGGGATATGCTCAACGTAATGAAGGTACTTTATGGACTGCATATCAATCGGCTACACATTGGTCAAGTCATGACAAAGCATCTGGTAGTGCCAGACCATCTCACTCCATCATAGGTGGAAGAGAAGAGAAGGTACGTAAGATGTTACACTCACCACAATGGCTTGCATTAGCAGCATAAGGAATAGGACTATGGAAGATCAGAGAGTTGTAGGAAAACGTAAGAACAATCCAATTGCAAAGCAACTCTCTGATCCTCTTTGGAAAATGAGAATTGTTCCAAGTAAAATAATATATAATAGAAAGAGTAAACATAAAAGGAATAGTGATGTGGGTAATAGCACGAGATGATCCTGAAGAACTACTGCCTGAAGTTTTAATAGATGAAGATGGATCTGTAATGACCTTTATTAATAGAGCGACAGCTTGGAAATATATAGAAACTTTATGTTATGATAGTGGAGTTCCTTTTTCATTCTTAGATTATTCAGATATAACTTTATATAGGTTGCATTAAATGAAAAAAATAATATTAAGTATATGGTTGGTGTTATTATTATATCCTTCAACATTAAAAGCTGATGAACAAAATCATTATTGTTTAGTTGAAGCAATCTATTTTGAAGGACGTTCTGAATCACGGACAGGACAGTTAGCAATAGCCAATGTTATTCTCGAACGAGTCAGACAAGATTATTATCCTGACACTATTTGTAAAGTCGTACATGAATGGAAAGGATATCCTCGTTTGAATACTTGTTCCTTCTCTTACTTTTGTGATGGTAAGAAAGAAATTATGTATGAAAAACAAGCACATATAATAGCTTCAGATATAGCTACATTAGCTATAGAAGGAGCAGTTGTTGAAAATGTATGGAGAGCTACTCACTATCATACTAGACATATAAATCCATATTGGGTAGAAGATATGTTTTTAATAGGCACAGTAGGTGCTCATTTATTTTATGAAAGGAGTTATTAAATGGATATTGAAGCAGAATTGAGAAAGAATGTAAAAGATTTACAAGAACAATTACAACGATCTTATGAAAGGATTAAAAAATTACAAGAAGAAATACATTGGTTAAGACGTAAGATAAATCCAGAATCAAGTTTTAAAAGTGGGATGTCTGGCTGGGCATTAATGGAAGATCCAGATCATAGAGAAAAACATGGTAAATAAAGTTTATCTTTTTGAAGAGTTAATGCATCAAGATGTATCCTTATTAGGACGCTATGAGTTTCTAAATAAATATGGTAAAGAAGAAGAACCTTATTATGATAAAGTAACTGGAGAATATATTCGACATATTACAGCAGAAAGTATATGTAATACAAAAGAGTGGAAAAAGAAGGAAGAACTAATGGGACGAGTAAAAGATTGGTTACTTGAAATGGAAGAAGATGCAGCACACTTAACACTAGATGAATGGTCTGCAAAGCATGGCTCTTATCGTAAGGAGATATGGGATAAAATTCATGGAGAAACAAAAGGACAATTTGAAATGGATATTGATTGGTGGGGTAAAGACAGGATAGAACGAAATGAGTAGAAGTTTTCTCCAAAAAGAAAGACAAAGAATCTTTCGGGATTTAATCCGTCAATATCAACAGGATGGTTATGATATACGTGAAGCTAAAAGCATGGCAAAAAAGGATACTGATGATATCATGTCTGATAAAGAAACCTTTGTTGATAATTATGTACAAGATACATGGGGAGACATAAATGACAACGAATAGAATAGTTATAGTAGAATGGATTGATTCAGTAGAGTATGAAGATGCTAACTGGAAAGATCAAGAAGAAGCAGACAGTTTAAAGCCCATGAAGATTAGATCTGCTGGTATCTTGATTAAAGATAAAAAAGAATATGTAACACTTGCATCCAGCATTAATGAAAATGATCCTGATGACTTGACTTATGGAGGATTATTAGCTATACCTACTGCTGTCATTACTAAACGATATGATTTTCCAAAAAGTTTTACGAATGAAATAATGAGTGATCGAATGAAAGAAATTGAAGAGGGCACTTGGCCGGGACCGGGGGTATAAATGGGACAAAAGAAATGGTTAGATCGTGGAGCATGTCCTGCTTGTGGATCTAGTGATGCCAATGTTAATCATACGGCAGGATATTCTTGGTGCTTTTCGTGCAAGACAAAATTTGGTGACAATATTATAACAATACCAAAGATAGAGGTACGATCTATGGCTACAGTTGGAGAATGGGGAGAGATATCTGAGAGAAAAATATCTTATGATACTGCCAAGAAATTTAATACTAAAATTAAACGTAACGGTAATATAATAACCCATCATTTATATGGGTACTATAATAATAAAGATGAACACATAGGAAATAAAATAAGACAGACAAAAGATAAACGTATGTGGGTGGAAGGTGAACTATCTGATGCTGTACTCTTTGGTCAGAATATATTCACACAGAAGGCAAAATATATTACAATTTGTGAGGGCGAAATAGATGCTATGAGTGCTTACGAATTAATGGGATCAAAATGGCCAAGTGTTAGTATAAAAACTGGTGCTGCTGGTGCATTAAGAGATTGCAAAGAAGCCTTTGACTATCTGGATAAATATGACAACGTAGTACTCTGCTTTGATATGGATAAGCAAGGACAAGAAGCAGCTGAAAAGGTAGCACAACTATTCTCTCCCAATAAGTGTAAGATAATGAGGATGGATCATAAGGATGCTAATGAATATTTAAAGATGGGTCAACGAGAAGCATTCAATCGTTGTTGGTGGGGTGCCAAGCCATATACACCAGCAGGAATTATTAATCTAAAAGATTTAGGTGAGTCTCTTTTCGAGGAAGAATATTGTGAGACTTGTTTATATCCTTGGACTAAGATGAATGATAAAACTTATGGTATGAGAACAGGAGAACTAATTACATTTTGTAGTGGTGCTGGAATGGGAAAGTCATCCATAATTAGAGAGCTGATGCATCACATTCTTCGTAACACAAAAGATAACATTGGTATCCTTGCATTGGAGGAAGGGATTAAACATACTGCATGGAATATTATGTCTGTGGAAGCAAGTGCTCGTTTATATATTAAAGAAGTTAGAGAAGGATATAATGAGGAGAAGTTAAGAGAATGGCAAGAGAACACAATAGGGAGTGGAAGAATATTTGCATTCGATCACTTTGGTTCAATAGACAATGACGAAATTCTTGCACGAGTCAGGTACATGGCACAAGCCCTTGATACTAAATGGATATTCTTAGATCACTTAAGTATTTTAGTTAGTGGACAAGAAGATACAGATGAAAGAAAGTCTATAGATATATTAATGACCAAGCTAAGATCCTTGGTAGAACAAACAGGGGTATGTTTACTCTTGGTATCTCACTTACGTAGACCTGCTGGAGATAGAGGACATGAGGGAGGACTTACAATAAGTTTAAGTCATCTCAGAGGATCGGCCTCAATAGGTCATTTAAGTGATTCTGTTGTGGCCTTGGAAAGAAATCAACAGGAGGATGATCCTATATTATCTAACACAACAACTATTCGTATACTAAAGAATAGATATACAGGAGAAACAGGAGTAGCTACTCATTTATTTTATGATAGAAAAACTGGTAGAATGACAGAGATTGATAACCCGTTTGACACAGGAGATGATTAATGAAGTTTGATCAAGAATTATATAACAAAGCAGATCCATTATCAAATGGTGTTATGGAAAGCTGGTTAAAAAGAAATGGATATTCAAATGTAGATTTAAAAGAAACGTATGAAGTGGATATAACATGTAAGAAAGATAATGTACCTGCTTTCTTTGAAACTGAAATTAAATATAGTTGGGTTCGTCAATGGCCTAATGAATGGATGGAAGTACGTATTCCATATAGGAAGCATAAGATTGTAGATAAATGGATACGTAATGGATCTAAAGGTACATTAACTTTCATTGTGTTTCGTAGTGATTGTAAACAAGCATGGTTTATTGATGGACTTACTGTTAAAAATTCAAGAGTAGCTAAACTTAATACTAAGTATACTACTAATGAAGAGTTCTATCATATAGATGTTAATGATGCTCATATAATTAATATGGAGAAGGAGGATGTGGAAAAAGATTTTGTTAATAGAAAGGATCTTTCTTAATGGCTTTACTTACCATCACAGATACTGCCAATGATCATCTATCTAATATCATTAAAGAACAAAATGCTAAAGGTGTTATGCTTGAGATAAGGGCAGGTGGTTGTGCAGGATTTGCATATGAATGGATTATATTGAAAGAAGAAATACCAGATAAATTTAATACTGAAGATAAGTTGGAACTTAAAACAGGTTACTTATGTATACATCCTCACGCTATGATGTTCGTAGTAAATACCATCATAGATTTTACTAGCAATATATCTGGTTCCTACTTGAAAATTGTAAACCCAAATGCTACATCTCAATGTGGATGTGGAGAAAGTTTTAGCGTATGAATGTAGTACTTGACATAGAAACAGATTCCTTGGATGCACAGAAGATCCATTGTATTGTTGCAAAAGATATAGATACATCTCAAGTACACGTATGGGATTATAATAATTTAGATAAATTTAAACCTTGGTCTTGTACTGTAGATAAATTTATAATGCATAATGGAATATCATTTGATGCTCCTGTTCTTAATAGACTTTTAGGAACTAATATTAAACTTAATCAGGTGATTGATACATTAGTTATGTCACAATTATTTAATCCAATGAGAGAACAAGGCCATAGCTTAAGTGCATGGGGAGATAGATTATCATATCCTAAATGGGAATGTGATGACTTCACATTTTATACTCCTGATATGTTAATGTATTGTAAGAACGATGTTAATCTTACAGAGAATTTATATAAACAACTACTTATAGAAGGTAAATCATTCTCTTATTTTTCAATTGATCTTGAACATAAGATACGGGCAATTATAGATCAACAAGAAAAGAATGGGTTTGCTCTTGATATACAAAAGACAATTGGATTACTTGCTCGTTTGTCAGATGAAGCATCTGTTCTGGAGTCTTGGGCAAAGAGAGAATTTGAACCTACTGTAGTTGAAATGAAAACCAAAACAAAATATATACCATTTAATATGGGATCTCGACAGCAGATAGCTAACCGTTTAATGGAAAGAGGATGGAAGCCTAAACAATTTACAGACAAAGGTAATATAATAGTTAGTGAAGAGATCCTTGATAAAATTAATATGGAAGAGGCAAAGAAATTTTCCAAATTCTTTCTATTACAAAAGAGAATAGCTCAGATTCAGTCTTGGATTAATTCTTATAATGATACTACAAATAGGGTACATGGTAGAGTATTAACTTTACGAACTATTACGGGTCGAATGGCACATTATAAACCTAACATGGCTCAGATACCAGCAATCCGAAGTCCCTTTGGCAAAGAGTGCAGAGATTGTTGGACCGTAGAAAATCCTCATACTCATACTCTGGTTGGAACAGATGCTTCAGGACTTGAACTTAGATGTCTGGCACATTTAATGGATGATAAAGATTATATCAATGAAGTTATACATGGAGATGTTCATACAGCCAACATGAAAACAGCTGGATTAACTGATAGAGATCAGGCAAAGACACTAATATATGCCTTCATGTATGGAGCAGGTGCTGCTAAGATAGGTAAAATTGTGGGTGGTAATACAAAACGTGGACAAGAACTTATAGAAAGGTTCCTATCTGGTATTCCTGCCCTAAAACGGGTACGTAATAGCGTTCAGAGAGCCGCTGAGAGGGGAAAGATTAAAGGTGTGGATGGACGTACTCTGTTTATAAGAAGTCCTCACAGTAGCCTTAATACATTAATACAGGGAGCCGGGGCTAGTATATGTAAGGATTGGTTGGTCAATATGATACAAAGAGTTAATAGTACAGGAATAGATGCCAAATTAGTGGCCTCCATTCATGATGAATATCAATTTGAGGTGGCGAAAGGAGATGTAAAACGATTTGGAACTATAACACAAGAGGCTATTAAAGATACAGAACGTAAATTAAAATTCAATTGTCCCTTGGATAGTACGTGGAAAGATGGAGAAACATGGACCATGACACATTAATACTTGACAAAGGATTAAAAGTATGAGACATTTAGTTTTTAAAATCTAGAAAAGGAGTTGTAAAAATATGTCAGTAATTTCAGGAAATGCTTATTGGGCAGCGATTACCAATCCAAATACGACCTTCGATGCTGATGGTGTATGGACGGTAGACGTTACTAATCTTGATAAGAAAAACTTGGATATAGTTAAGAAAGATGGACTTGCTGTTAAAAATAAAGGTGATGATCGTGAAGATTTTGTTACGGTCAAGCGTCGGGTTCGTCGGAAAGACGGTTCTCTCAACCGTGCTCCTGATCTTGTTGATGGTCAGAAGCGTACTATGACCAATACCCTTATTGGTAATGGCTCTAAGATTAATGTACACTACACAACTTATGAGTGGGAGTTTAAGGGAAGAGCTGGTGTATCGGCTGACTTACGAGCAGTTCAGGTAACTGATCTTATTCCTTATAATACGGAATCTGATGAAGCTTTTGATGTTGTTGATGGTTCATTTACCAGTAATGAAGGAGATGAAGACATTCCTTTTGCATCTTAGATAGGGGGGTGGGAGAGGTGTAAAAGCCTCTCCCTTTTTTTATATGAAAACTATAGATACACTAGTCAAAGATATTTATAATCTTTTTCATTCCGATGATATTTCTTTGGATGAAAAAGAAATAGACATATGTATAAATGAATTTGGAGATAATATAAAAGAACATTTAAAGACAGCTCTATATGAAAAAGAAAGGAGTAGAAATAATTTAAGATTATCTACAATAGGAAAACCTGACAGACAATTATGGTATGATATAAATATGGAGAAGGAAAGTGCTCCTGTTTCTTCTTCTACACGTATCAAGTTTTTATATGGGTATATCTTGGAAGAATTATTAATAGCTTTATCTAGATTATCAGGACATATAGTTACTGATACTCAGAAGGAAGTTAGTGTTGAAGGAGTGAAAGGTCATCAGGATTGTGTGATTGATGGGGTTCTTGTTGATTGTAAGTCCACTTCTCCACGAGGATTTGAAAAGTTTGAGAAGGCAGACTTGGTAAGAGATGATCCCTTTGGTTATATAGCACAGATATCTGCTTATGCTAAAGGAAATGAGGTAGATGAAGCTGCTTTTCTTGCTATTAATAAACAGAGTGGAGAGATATGTTTAACTCCTGTTCATTCTTTAGAGATGATAAATGCAGAAGACAGAGTTAAATATATTAAGGAACTGGTACAAAGAAAAAGTCCACCTAATCGTTGTTATAGTGATGTTAAAGAAGGTGTTTCAGGTAATAAAAGATTAGGAACATCTTGTATATATTGTAATCATAAACGGGAATGCTGGAAGGATGTTAATAATGGGCAAGGATTACGAGTATTCAATTATGCAAGAGGATATAGATATCTTACAAAGGTTGCAAAGATTCCTGATGTACCAGAGGTTGTCAATTGGTAGATCATCATTGGGTTCAATATGGAAAGGAGGAAGTATTTGTTCCCAATCTTGATAAGTTTGGGTTTGTTTATTTAATAACCAATCTTCAAAATGGAAAAGGTTATATAGGTTGTAAACAATATCTAATGTATCGGAAGCTAAAAGAAACAGAATCCAATTGGAAAAGATATATGGGTTCTTCTAAATGGTTACTAAAAGATATTGAGAAGATAGGGAAAGAACATTTTAAATTTGAGATCATAGCTGAATATAAAAATAGACGTAGCCTACGATACTATGAATTATATTATCAGATGAAATTTAATGTTCTTTCCTCCACTCTTGAAGAAACAAATGAACCAGCTTATTATAACTCAAGAGTAGGTGGTAAGTTCTATCGTCCTGTTGAGAGCTATCGAGATCCTGAATATAGAAAGAAACTAAAGAAAATTTGGTCAGATCCTGAATTGAGAAAGAAGCAATCTGAAAGGTCAAAGAAACAATTCTCAGATCCTGAAGCAAGAAAGAAACTAGGTGAAAGAGAGTATTATAAAGATCCTGAATATAGAAAGAAACTAAGTGAAAGGTCAAAGAAATACTACTCAGATCCTGAAGCAAGAAAGAAACTAGGTGAAAGAAAGTTTTATAAAGATCCTGAATATAGAAAGAAACGATCTGAAATTATAAAGAATATGGCAAGAGATCCCATTACGGGTCAATTTAAAAAACAAAATGTACAAACCAAATAAAAATAAAGAAGTATTTGTAGATCCTATAGTTCTGTTTGATCATGAGGTGCCTGAACGTCGTCTTTATTTAGCTGTAATTCTTCAAGCTCTATTGGATGCTACTAACATTTCTGATATTGTAACAAAAGATAAAGCAAAGAGGTGGTTCTTTTGTAGCGTTGGCGTTACTTGTGATAACTTTCAATTTATCTGTGATGGTGCAGATATAGATTCCACTTCCGTTAGAGGATTTGCTTATGAAGTTATTAATTCAGAAAAGAAATCAAACTTTCGATATAGAATATATCAAATATTATCTGAAAGATAAATATGGTAAGGAGAGGAATGAATGTCTACACGAGATTATCAAGTAGGAGGAGATCATTATAAAAAACTAAAGATACAACCCACTGAATATATAATGGCCAACAATCTTAATTGGTGTGAAGGTAATGCAGTCAAATATATTACAAGACATCGTATAAAGGGAGAAGGTTTAAAAGATTTATTAAAGGCAAAACATTATATTGATCTATGTATAGAATTAGAATACGGGGAGAATGTAAATGAACTTACCAACTGAGTATCAATCTTTTATATATCTATCTCGTTATTCAAGATGGATAGAAGAAGAAGAACGTAGAGAAACGTGGGAAGAAACTGTTAATAGATTAATTAGTTTCTTTCGTAATCATGTAGAAAATAATCTTGGTATTAAAGATCAACTTGATACGAGAGATTGGTCAACTATTAAGAATGCTATTCTATCTCTTGAGGTAATGCCAAGTATGAGAGCATTAATGGCTGCTGGTCCAGCATTGGAACGTGAGAATATAGCAGGGTACAATTGTTCTTATATACCAGTAGATAATCCAAAATCTTTTGATGAGATACTTTATATTCTTATGAATGGTACAGGAGTAGGATTCTCTGTGGAACGTCAATATGTTAATCAGCTTCCTACCATTCCTGATATCGACTTTGAAAGAACAGATGATATAATTAGTGTAGCTGATTCCAAAGAAGGATGGGCAAGAGCATTCAAAGATCTTATATCTTTCCTTTATACGAACAGGCTACCTAAGATAGATACGAGTAAGATACGTCCTGCTGGTTCAAGACTAAAGACCTTTGGTGGTAGGGCAAGTGGTCCACAACCATTGGTGGATCTGTTTGACTTTACCATTCGTAAGTTTGAAGAAGCCAGAGGTAGGAAACTTAACTCCATTGAATGCCATGACATTGTATGTAAGATAGGAGATGTGGTAGTTGTAGGGGGAGTACGCAGATCAGCTTTGATATCCTTATCCAATCTATCCGATGATCGTATGAGGAGGGCTAAGTCTGGTGCTTGGGATATAACAAATCCTGAACGAGCTTTGGCAAATAACTCTGCCGTATATACCAATCGTCCTGACACTGGTGTATTTATGAATGAGTGGCAGTCCCTGTATGAGAGCAAGAGTGGTGAGAGAGGTATCTTCAACCGTCAGTCTGCACAGATGAAGGCTGCACAGAATGGACG
>VTLG01010578.1_pt1 | contig 21004 bp, 35 predicted proteins | sample 4694571 | NCBI WGS metagenome assembly VTLG01 (sample SAMN12604809, study PRJNA352737) | marine metagenome | biome: ENVO:00000447; feature: ENVO:00000209|ENVO:00000569|ENVO:01000036; material: ENVO:00002151; isolation source: viral sequences binned using virsorter ... | reverse complement strand
CTATTTGGAATCATCCAGCTTTTAAAAACCATATTGAACGTGGAGTTTGGTTGTATATGGTATCAAATGCATCTCATAAGGATAAAGAACTAAAGTTTATGGAAAACCCTGTATTTGTAAAACGTGGAGAGTTAATTTTTCCACTTAGAAAAAATGCAAATATATGGAAGATGCCTTACTCATCAATGAGGTCTTTCATCTTAAGGTTGAAAAAAAAGAAAATGATCGACATAAGAGTAGCCACTACAAAACCTGACCATAACCACCCTTATAAATCTGTTTCAGTAGTTTCCATAGTAAATTACGATAAATTTCAGCAGTACGATTTGACACCTGACCAGTATAAAACCACCTCGAGTGCTTTACTAAATAACAATCTAAGTAATGAAACTAATATTATAGGTTCAGCAAAGGATGGGGATAAAGGGTATAAAGTAATAAGCGAATGGGGTCACGAGCAAATTATTATTAGAAATGGCAAAAAATACAGGAAACACAAATGGAAGGATGTACCAGAGATCCCTATATAAAATGTCCAACTTGCAAAGGCACAGGCTTTTTTAGAGTCGATTATGCTCTAGTAAAAGAGGAAGTTCATGCAAGGTGTGATGACTGCGAAGGTAAAGGTAAATTAAAAAATGAAATTAAAGAAGTGGAAAAAGAAATCTAAATTTAGGCTTATAGAGATAGATAAAAAAAAATATTATTTTTATGAGATAACTTGGGTTGATCCTACAGGAGATAGTGGATGGGCCGATAGTAAAACCTTCGAGTCTATGACTTGTTCTAGTGTAGTTACAAATGCATATGTATTTAAAAAAACTAAAAAATTTTTATGGACATTTGGATCTTACGATGAAACAGAACAACAATTTTCTGATAGAAATATCTTCCCAATTGGCACTATAATTGATATGAAAAAGATTACTTTATGATAGTAGAAAATATAGATATTAATCTATTAAAACCTTACTCAAACAATCCACGTAAACTTACACCAAAAGCAATAGAAAAGGTGGCCCAATCTTTAAAAGAATTTGGTTTTAGACAACCAATTGTAGTTGATGCTAATAATACTATCGTTGTGGGCCACACCAGGTATCAAGCCTCCAGGAAATTAGGCTATACCACTGTTCCAATTACAAAAATAAACAATCTTACTCAAGAACAGATAAACGCATATAGAATAGCCGATAATCGTACAAATGAGGAAGCTGAGTGGGATGATGAGCTATTGGCCCTTGAGATAAAAGAATTAGAAATGAAAGACTTTAATTTAGAACTTACAGGAATGAATAAACCTGAGATAGATGAGTTACTATTCCAGGAAAAACAAGGAAACGCTGACGATGATGAAGTTCCTGAAACACCTGAAGAACCTATTACAAAACCTGGTGATATTTGGCAACTTGGCAATCATAGAATAATTTGTGGCGATAGTACTCTGCCTGAGACTTATCAAAAACTTTTAGGAGATCAAAAGGCAGATCTATATTTAACCGATCCTCCCTATAACGTGGCATATGTGGGTAAAACTAAAGATGCTCTTACAATACAGAACGATAAACAAAACGATGATCAGTTCCAAGAGTTCTTAAAAAATGCTTTTACCCATGCCACTGATTACTTAAAACTTGGTGGATCTTTTTACATATGGCATTCTGATAGTGAAGGATTGATATTTAGACTAGCAGTAAACGATGCAAACTTAAAACTAAGGCAAACTCTTATATGGTCTAAAAATACTATGGTTATGGGTCGACAGGATTATCAATGGCAACATGAACCTTGCTTATATGGGTGGAAAGAGGGTGCGTCTCATACCTGGTACTCTGATCGAAAACAAACAACTATTTTAAATTTTGAAAGGCCAACCTCATCTAAATTACATCCTACTATGAAGCCTGTTAAATTAATAAGCTATCTTATAAATAACTCTACAAAACAAGAGGATATTGTTTTAGACTCGTTTTTAGGATCAGGCTCTACTTTGATTGCCTGTGAAAAACTACAACGTATATGTTATGGAATAGAACTAGACCCTATATATTGTGATGTTATAATAAAAAGATGGGAACAATGGGCAAACGCAAAAGCGACAAAAATATGAACAGAACACAATCTAGCCATAAAGCAGTTGGTAGACCTAAAATAAATATTGATTTAGATATAGTAGGAAACCTGGCCTCTATTGGTTGTACTCAGGAAGAGATCGCTAGTGTTGTTGGAGTATCTGCAAGAACATTACAACGTAATTTTGCCGAAATTATAGACCGCTTTAAAAACAAAGGTAAAGCTAGTTTGAGAAAAAAGATGTGGGATAAGGCCATCAAAAAAGATAATACTCATATGCAAATATGGTTATCGAAGAACGAGCTTGGAATGAAAGAACGAACTGTAAACGAAACTATTACTGAGCCTTTGCCTTTGATTATAGAAGCTGATGCTGAAATTATAGATGGCTAAAAAAAAAGGTAATCTATATGGAAAGATGGTTGTCTATGAGCCTGTATATCATAAAACCTCGATAGGTCGTAATCCAAGCAAAGCAAAAATGAATAAGCACAAAAGACGATCTTATAAAAAATATAGAGGTCAAGGAAAATGAAACGATCTAATTTTTACCCTAATGGTGAGATGATAGACTTTAGATTGCCACAAGATTTTAGAAAGTCAGTAGGCGGTAAGGCCTGTGGAAACTGCGGTCAGTATAGTAATAAAAGGTCGTTTTGTAATATTTATAAAAGTTTTGGTGTGAAAGATGTTTATGTTTGTAATCAGTGGCGACAGAGATTTTTTAATAGATAATGGATATAATTTTATACACCGATGGTCTCTACACTTTAGTCCCTGTTACAAAGCAAATGTTATCTGATATAGCTTTATATACTAAAGTTAATTGCTTTGATCTCTGCGATATACTTAGAATAAAACTTACTACTTACCACGATGCTCCTTTCAATAGACACGTTATGAATGATGGCAGTGGCGATTTTTTTGGGTGTATCTGTAATTGATTTATGATAAAAACTTTGAATGGCAAAATTCAAAGGCAGATCTGTAACTCTCAATAAACCTTTTAGAACTCCAGGAAGATCTAAAAAGTTTGGTGTTTATGTTCGTAATAAGGCTACAGGCAAAGTAAATATTGTAAGATTTGGTGATCCCAACCTCTCAATAAAAAGAAATAACCCTGTCAGGCAACGTATGTTTTTTGCGAGGTTTAGACCGATACTTGCAAAGGTGCGTGGACAAAAGTCTTTGAGTCCAGCTTTTTGGAGCATAAGAGCCTGGAGGAAAGGATCTAAGTTATGAAAAGAATATCTGTATCAGAAAACACTGGTATATCGATGCCTCTTAAAAATCTTATATCAATCGTCTCAGCGGTTGCGATTGGTGTATGGGCCTATTTTGGTATTGTAGAAAGATTAAATATACTTGAGTCCGATAGTAAACTTATGCATAAAGACTTAGAGAAGGCAGTTGAGTTTTCTATAAAATGGCCAAGAGGTGAGCTTGGATCATTACCAGCTGATGCGGAACAATTTTTACTTATCGAGGATGCTCTAAAAGATATAGAGGATATTCAAGAAGAGTTAAAAGAGTCTAGACATAATGCTACAAACATAACTAGACTACAAAAGGATGTAGATAGATTATTAACTGATCTAGAAAAATTAAAAGATAAGGTAAGAGCAAATGGAAAAAATTACTGAGATAGTTGTTGCTTTAATATTAACACTAAATGGAAACGTTATAGAGCACGTTTATAAAGATAAGATGAGTTCTTGTTTAAAATCTAAAAGGGTTGCAGAGAGAGAGGTGAACCCTGAACGAGTTGTTTTTAGTTGTAAAAAAGTAAAAGCTGAAACAGAGATATATATGGGACAAAAAAAAATATTAAGGATTATTAAATAATTTATGAGTATTACAATGATTGATTGGTTTGTAGAAAGTATAGGTAAAATTGCACGTCGTATTTTCCACTGGTCTTGGAGAGTACAAACTCATAGAAGGTATTATGCAAAAAGAAAAAAGAAATGAATTTTATTTTAACTTTTTTATTGTGTTCAGTAGTAGAAGGAAAAACTACTTGTCTTCCACCTTTTCAATCAGAGGTAGAGTATAAGGATGCATATGAGTGTATGTTAGATGGCTATAATCAATCGTACAATAAAATAGTAGAACTTGGCCGAGAAGATGTTAATAAATATAATATCTACATAAAATTTGGTTGTCATGAAAATCAATCTAACAAGACCGCAGTATCAAGTATCATCATCGAGTAAAAGGTTTCGAGTTTTAATTTCAGGTCGTAGATTTGGTAAAACCTTTTTAACTATAATAGAGATGATGAAACAAGCATCTATGCCAAATCAAGTGATATGGTATGTAGCTCCCACCTTTAAAATGGCTAAAGAGATTTGCTGGAGTGATCTAAAACAAATGCTTTCAAAATATAATTGGATCGAGGATATAAACGAAACTACTCTTACTATAAGAATAAGAAAAACAAACAGTATCATTGCTCTCAAAGGTGCAGAAAATTTTGATGCTCTGCGTGGCAGTGGGATAAACTTTTTAGTGCTAGATGAATTTGCTGATATAGATAAACGTACCTGGTTTGAGGTATTAAGAGCCTCTGTTTCTGATACTCAGGGCCGAGTACTTATGTGCGGTACTCCACGTGGCTTTGGAAACTGGAGTTATGAAATGTTTTTAAAAGGATCGCAAGATCCAAAAGAATGGGATAGTTTTCAATATACGACTCTGCAAGGTGGAATGGTATCAAAAGAAGAATTAGATCAAGCAAAACAAGATATAGATATTAGAACCTTTAGACAAGAGTTTGAGGGAACTTTTGAAAACTATGCTGGGCAAGTATATTATAACTTTCATCCTGTAGAGAGTGTAGTCGAACAACACTTAGATTTTACTAGACCACTGCATATTGGATTAGATTTTAACGTAGATCCAATGTCCGCTTGTGTTTCTCATATTGTAAAAGATAAAATAATATTTGTAGATGAGATAGTAATTTATGGCTCAAACACTGATGAAATGTGCCAGGAAATAAGAGATAGATATGGTTCTAAAATACCTATTTATATATATCCTGATCCAGCTTGTAGACAACGTAAAACATCTGCTGGAGGTAAAACCGACTTATCTATTTTGCAAAACGCTGGGTTCAATGTAAAAGCAAAACTAAAGCATTCTGCTATTAGAGACAGAGTAAATAATGTAAACTCAAGACTTAAGGATTCTAATGGGCAGAGGCATATTTTTGTTAGCAATTCTTGTAAAACTATATTAAAAGGATTACAACGTCAGGTCTATAAAGAAAATACCAATATTCCTGACAAGGAGGAAGGTTTTGATCATATGTGCGATGCGGTTGGTTACTTAGTCGACTATGTAAAACCTTTGACGATAAAAAGTCCAATTGGAACTCCGCAAAGATGGAATGTAAAAGAAGGAACGAATGGCATATACAAAAGATCAGGCTCTAGATACTCATAAAGATTATAAAGAAACAGTTAACAATTGGGAGTATTATATAAGAAGTTACAATGGAGGTTACGATTATACTTTAGGCCAATATTTAAATAGATATAACTTAGAACTTGATAACGAGTTCAATCAAAGACTTGCTAATACTCCTTGCGATAATCATTGTAAAAATATTATTCAAATATATTCATCTTTTTTATTTAGAGTAAAACCCTCTAGAGATTTTGGTTCTATGGCGGATGAACCTAGTTTAGAATCATTCTTAAAAGACGCAGATCTAGATGGTAATAATTTTAACTCAGTAATTAAACAAGCACAAAACTATGCATCTATCTATGGACATTGTTTTTTAATTTTAGATAAACCAGCAATACAAACAAGAACAAGGGCAGAAGAACTTAATCAAGATATTAGACCTTACGTTTCAATAGTAACTCCTGAGAATGCTTTAGATTGGAACTTTAAACGTGAGGCCAATGGTAAATACTATCTAGATTATTTAAAAATAAGAGAAGAGGTTGATAAAGAGGGAGGTATCTATATGAGGGTTTGGTATCCTGATCGAATTGATACTATCTATCAAAAAGACAACGATGAACCTTCTATAATAGATACTGCCGATAATCTGATTGGCAAAATACCAGCAGTTATTTTATACAATTCCAAATCGCACAAGAGAGGGATTGGCCAGTCAGACCTTACTGACATAGCTGATTTGCAAAAAGCGATATACAACGAATATTCTGAAATAGAACAGCTTATTAGATTAACAAACCATCCAAGCCTTGTCAAAACTCCAAGTGTAAATGCAAGTGCTGGAGCTGGTGCAGTAATTGAGATGCCTGAAGAAATAGAACCAAATTTAAAACCATATTTACTACAACCTTCAGGAGCTAATTTAAACTCTATCATGGATTCAATTAAACATAAGGTAGATGCTATAAATAGGATTGCCCACACAGGAGCTATTAGAACTACCAAGACTCAAGTTTCATCAGGTATAGCCCTACAAACAGAATTTGAATTATTAAATGCTAGATTATCTGAAAAAGCAGATAACCTTGAAATAGCTGAAGAACAATTATTTAGATGTTATGCAATGTTTCAAAATACTACTTTTGATGGCGAGATCAATTATCCTGACAGTTTCAATATTAAAGATTATGCAATGGATTTACAATTCTTCTCAATGGCAAAAGCAATGAATATTGAGTCGCCAACATTTAATAAAGAAATAGATAAAGAAATTATAAGATCTGTATTAGATGATGACGAGAAACTAAACCAAGCCTTTGAGGAGGTAGATGGCCAAGCAGAGGTAGGTCAGTTTAGTCAGGATGAAGTTCAAGAAGAGGATGTAGAGCAAGAAGAAGTTTAGAGGTGGGCCTTTCGGCCCACAACTTTGTTAGTGATTTTTATTTGATTTTAAAGATATAGAGTTGGGTCTCTTGCTATCTTTAGATCGAACTGCTACAGATAAAATGTGTTCAAAATCAAAATAACAATAGGTGTCATTTTCAATTAAAACTCTGTACCAATTTTTTATGTTTTCAAGTTTACCTTTGATGCAAATTGATGGAATAAAAACATCATTTCTATTTAAAGTGTGACCTTCAACAGACCAGTAAACTCTTATTGTTTTACCAACTAAATAATTGCTGATAATACTTTTTTGATACTCTTTAGATCCAGGCCCACCATGAAATTGCACTCCACCTTTTCCAGCAGGATCCATTTTTTTATCTTCAAAGAGTATCATAGAATCGTTTATCATTTAATTACCTCCTTTCCCTGAGAAATATTTTTGCTTAAGTTTTTCAAACTTCTGTTCGTCTGATAAAACTTCCATTTCAGATAAGGCTTTAACAAATATGTGTTCTTGATCATTTAAGATCTGCCTTCCTTTAGGAGTGAAACCAATTGAGTTAATTTTTGCTTCTTGCTCTTGAACTTCAATTTCCTGGCAAGATAAACAAATTGTATAACTCTCTTTATGAGTCTCACATTTGCAATTTATATTTTTCATAACTAATTATACCAAATCGACTTTTCCACTTATGGCCTAGAAGTTAGCAAAGTGAATTGTGTCCATAAATCAACCGCATAAACAAAAGCTGAAAATATTGAAAAAAAGACTTTTTGGAAATTTTAAAGTTTCATGATAAACGACTCATATGGCTGATAAAGTAAGACAATTCACAATATATCGAATCAAAAATTTAGATAGAGCAGAGCAAGAATATTATCAAACTTTGCAACGTACTTTAGATAAAATAGAAGATGACGTTGTTAAACTAGCTGGAAGGGAACTGCCAACACAAGCTGGTAAACTTATTGAACTACAATCTGCAATTGCTATTAGACCACAAATAAGAACTATCTTACAAACAGAGTTTTTAGGATGGGCAGATACTCTTACTAAAAAAGGTTTTAATAGACAGGCAAAAAGAATAGAACGTGCTTTTAAAGGTATTGGTAATATTCCAATAGAGTTCCAGGAACTAACAAAAGGTGATCTAGAACTTATTAGAAATTTAAAATTACAAACTTTCACTCAGTTTAAAGATATATCAAATACCTTTACTAAAAGGTTGGCAGATAAAGTTTATCAAAATACTTTAGTGGGCCGAGAGTTTGTAGAGTTAGAGCAAGAGCTAAGACAAACGATAAATGGCATTTATAGTAGGTCAGATGACAAAGAGGCACAAAAGCTAGTAGAATTTGTAAAAAAAAACAAAAACAAAAGGTCAATGCAAGTGTCAGTTGATAAGGCAGTTCAAACCCTTCAATCTAAATTTGGAAGAGATAGAGCTGGGGATAATATGAGAAAATATGCATCCCAGCTATTAAACGATGGTTTGAGAGAGTTTGATGCTCAAGTAAATGCTTATAAATCACAAGAAGCTGGATTAACCCACGTTAAATACTTTGGAGATATAATTCCAACCACAAGGGAGGTTTGCAAAAACATTTTAAGAGGTGTATATAAAAAAAGACAAAGCAACGTCTTTACTATTGATGAGGTTAGAAAACTTTGGAAGCAAAGATCGTGGTCAGGCAAAAAACCAGGCGACCCTTTAGTTGTTAGAGGAGGATATAACTGCCGACATCAATGGACTTATGTAAGTCCTGATTGGTACGATAGTGAAGGCAAATTAATTATATAGGAGCAAAAATGTCAGAAGAGCAAAAGGTTAATCAACCGCAAAATGATGCACAAGAAGTTGTGGCTAAACAAACTGAAGCTGACGCACCAAAACCAGCTGGAACTTTTAATCAAGAAGATGTTGATAGAATAGTCAAACAAAGACTAGAAGCTGAAAAACAAAAGCATCAAAGGATGTTAGACGAGCAAAAGAAAAAAGAAGATGATGCTTTAAAAGAAAAACAAATTCAAGAGGCCAAAACAAAAGCTGATCTTGAAAACCTTATGAAAGAGAGAATAGCTGAGAAAGACAAAGAGTTAGCTGATTGGAAAAGCAAAGTAAAAACAATCAATGTAGATAACTCTATTATGGCTCATGCATCAAAAAATAATGCAATAGCACCTGATCAGGTGGTTTCTCTATTAAAACACGAGGTAAACTATAATGATGATGGAAGAGTAGAAATACTTGATCATAATAAAAATATTAGATATAACTCAAAAGGTGAGCTCTTTTCACTTGAGGATCGAGTTAAAGAGTTTTTAGATGCGAACCCACATTTCCGAAAAGGGTCTTTAGCTGGGACAGGATCGACCAGTAGCATCGAAGGTAAAACTGTAAAACCATTTAATATTCAGGATTTAGATATGAGCAACCCTGAGGATCGTAAACGATATGCAGAATATCGAAAGCAACGTGATTCAGGCCCTGTTCAGATAAACTTAACAAACAAATAATATAAGGAAAACAAACAATGGCTAATGAAAGCACAAGTTCAACCCTCAGCGAGTTGTACACAGAAATAGTCGCTGAAGCATTGTTCGTAGCAAGTGAGAGATCAATCATGAGACCACTTGTAAGAAACTATGCAGTAACAGGTGGCGGAAAATCAGTCGAAGTACCGATTTATTCTGCTGTCAGTGCCTCAGATGTAAGTGAAGCATCTGATTTATCAAACACAGCAATAGACCCAACGTCAAAAACAATTACTTGTACAGAGCATGGAATTATGACGACGTTAACAGATCTTGGAAGAAATTCAGCTCCAAGAAATGTTGCTGGGGATATTGGTAGATTGTTCGGTGAGGCAATTGCAAAAAAAATTGACAAAGATTTGACTGCTCTATTCGGTGGTTTCTCAACTACTGTTGGTTCAGCATCAACAACTATGTCAGCTTCTTTAATTTTCCAAGCAGTGGCAAAATTAAGAGCAAATGCAGTTCCAGGTGATAACCTAAATGCGGTTATCCACCCACAAGTAGCATTCGACCTAAAATCAGGTCTTACAAATACATTTGCTAACCCTAATCCAGGTGTTGGTAATGAAATTTTAAGATCATCTTTAGTAGGTCAAATAGCTGGTGTGAACATATTTGAAACTTCAAATATGACAGACTCATCAAGTAATGATCCAGGAACAACTGGTGATTACAAAGGTGCAGTATTCCACCCTGATGCATTGGGACTAGCAATGATGCAAGATCTTAAAATCGAAACTCAAAGAGATGCGTCTCTAAGAGCAGATGAGATTGTAGCAACTGCGGTTTATGGTGTTGGTGAGTTAAACGACACTAATGGTTGTGAGGTCGAAGCGGACTCAACTATTCAATAATAATTGAATACTTTGTGAGGGCGGGAGACTGCCCTCACATTTTTAACAGGAGAGTATTATGGATATTAAATTAACAAATGGCAGAAAAATAATTATTAAAGATAAAAAGTATTATGAAGCAAATATAGGACATTTCCAGAGAAATGGTTTTGCTCCTGTAGACTCAGTTAAAAAAGAAATTAAAAAGGCGACATCAAAAGATATAACTGATAAGGTTGTTCAACTAAAACCAAAAAGAAAAAAAAATGTTAAAAAAACTAAAAAGAAAGTTTAGAAAGATTCTAAAGTGGATAGTAGGTATCAATGGCTAATTTTACAGGAGCAAATGTAATTGTAGCTGGTGACGTTACTAAATACCAACCAGACACTTTTGATTTTGGCATTGCATCAGGATCTACTGAGGCTACTAATTTTTTTGCACAAACAACAAACGATATTCTTAGACAATTAAGAATAGAATGGTGGCCTGTATATAAAACTAATGTTTATACAGATATTACAGTTTTAAATACTGCTGAAATGGTGGACACCAAAGTCGACTTAGATCAATTTGAAAGAGCTGGGGTATATTTATTTTTAGGAAGATTTTTGTTACCAGCTTTGACAAAGTTTAGACCTGAAGCTGAGAAAGATAGATTTGAGAGAATGGCAGAGTATTATATGTCAGAATATAACAAAGAGTTTAGATCAATACTAGAGGATGGTGTAAACTATGACTCTGACGAGGATTCAACAATATCTACAAGTGAACGAGAGCCTCTTCATGGTTTAAGAAGATTGACTAGATAATGGCAGTCGACGTTCGTATAAAGTCAAATGTCAAATCTATCCAAAAGAACTTTGACAAATTTTTCAACAGATTTCCATCAATTACCAGGAAGGGCCTGGCTAGAGCTAGTTTTAGATTACAATCAATTATAAAAGAACTTACATCAAAAGAACAAGATTTTAGAAGAAGAAGGTTTGCACCTTATAGTGATCAGTATTTAAAAAGATTACAAAAGGAAGGAAAGTCTCAAAAAGTAGATTTATTTTTTACAGGAAGAATGTTAGGATCTATAACAGGCAAAGTTAAATCTTCCAGGAAAGCAACTGTATTTTTTAACAATGCTGAGATGAGAACAAGAGCTTTATTTAACCAAGTTTTGAATGAACCTAAAAGAGAGTTTTTTGGTTTTGATAAACGTACTGAAAAAATTATAAAAAAAGAGTTTGTTCAGTTTATGGAAAAAGAAATTAGAAAGATGAAAATATGAGCACACGAGAAAATATAGCATCAAACATAGCTTCAACTATTAGTGGCATATCTAGTCCAAGTATTAAAAAGGTTACTAGACAACCTTTCGATATTGATGAGCTTTCTGACAAACAATATCCTGTTGTAATAATACAAACGAGTGAGGAAACAAGAGAAGATATTGAAATGGGTGAGGGAGCTAGAACCAGGCAAGGAACGATAGACTTTGTTTTATCAGGTTTTGTAAAAGGAGCTGAAGTTAATATTGATACAAAAAGAAATCAGTTAATTACCGCTATTGAAACTGAATTAGAATCTGATATTACTAGAGGTGGTAATGCACTTGATACAGAAGTCATATCTGTTGAAACTGACGAGGGGACTCTATTCCCTATTGGTGGGATCAGGATGACTATCAGATGTATTTACGTTTTTGAATCAGGAACACCTTAAGGAGAGATATGGCTAGTTTAGAAAAAAAATTAGATAAGATAGAAAAGAAAATAGATGCAATAGAAAAATTGCACGATAAAGAATCTTTGATGTGTGAAGAGGTCAAAGATATTATAAGCGAAATTCGAGAGGAAAACTCAGAGGATGAAGATTTTGAAGACGAAGATTTTGAGGAAGATCAAGAAGAAGAGTTTGACGAGGACGATGAAAAATAATATAAACAAATCAATCGGAGGAAAATAAAATGGCAGTTCATCATGGTAAAGAAGGTCAGGTTGCAATTGGCGGAACAGCAGTAGGTGAGTTAACATCATTCACTTTGGAAACAACAGGGGATGTAGTTGAGTCAACTAAAATGGAAGATGGAGCAAAATCTTTTATTGCTGGTAGAACATCATTTTCAGGTACTTTAGAGATGCATTTTGATGAAACAGATAGTGGTCAAACACAATTAGTTTCAGGTGCATCATTAACTTTTAAATTATTACCTGAAGGAAGTTCAGCTGGGGACAGAAAATTTGAAGGTGCTGGTATAGTTACAGGAATGTCTGTAAACCAACCTTTAGATGGAGTAGTCGCTAGATCTGTGACGTTTCAAGGAACTGGTGCTTTGACAATAGGAACAGAATAATAATTTATGTCTATTCTTAACAGAGCTAAATCTCATTTTGAGAGTTTAGGTGTGCAATCTTTAGAGATTGAAGAATGGCCTGATGATAGTGGTAAGCCCACAATTATTTATTGGAATCCAATCACTCTAGCAGAAAAAAAACGTCTATTTGAAAAGTCTAGTAATATAAACGATGTTGGCCTTTTAGCTGATATAGTTATTATGAAAGCCTTAGACAAAGATGGAAACAAAATATTCAAGTCAGAAGATAGATTAGATATTATGCATAAAGTTGACTCTGATGTCCTTGCAAAAATATCAACGTCTATGGTTCAATCTATAACTCCCTACGACGCAAAAAAAAAGTAAATACTAGCCCTGAACTCCGCAATATGTTAATAGTTGCGGACAGGCTAAAAATAACTTTAAAACAAGTAACAGAAATGTCTGTTGAAGAATATAATACTTGGTTAGGTTATATGATGCTTGAACAAGAAGAATATAACAGGAACAGAAAAATATAATGGCTCAGAATCTAGTACTTAATATTTTAGCAAGAGATAAAACAAAACAGGCTCTAGCTGGAGTAAGAGCTGGATTAAATAATTTAAGATCTGCTATATTCTCAGTCCAATCTGCAATCTTAGGTATTGGTGGTGGTCTTGCAGTAAAATCAATTTTAGATGTTGGAGCAAATGTAGAGCAACTTAGATTAAGGTTTGCTTTTCTATTTAAGGGAGTAAAAGAGGGTGATAAAGCCTTTAAAGGTTTAATAGATTTTGCTGGTAAAGTTCCTTTTACACTTGAAGAGATACAAGCTGGTGCTGGAAACCTTGCGGTTGTTACTAAAAACGCTGAAGAGTTAAATGAAATATTAAAAATTACAGGAAACGTTGCATCGGTAACAGGATTAGATTTTAGAACTACTGCTGAACAAATACAAAGGTCATTCTCTTCAGGTATTGGATCTGCTGACCTTTTTAGAGAAAGAGGTGTTAGAGCATTATTAGGTTTTAAAGCTGGAACTGAGGTAACTGTAGAAGCAACCAAAAAAAGGTTTAGAGAGTTATTTGGGCCAGGAGGTGAGTTTGAAAAAGCTACAGAAGTTTTATCAACTACCTTCACAGGAACATTATCTATGCTTTCTGATAAACTTTTTAAATTTAGATTAGAAACAGGACAAGCTGGTTTTTTTGATTTTATTAAACAAGGTCTAGTGGAAATTAATAAATTAATAGAAGAGAATGGTGAGCAAATTGCAGTGTTTGGAGCAAGGCTTTCAAATTCTTTAATATCAGCAACTAAAGGTATAATAATGGGTTCAGCAATTATTATACAAGCATTAAAACCAGTTTTTGATTTTGTAGCAACATCAATTAGAAATATATTTGATGTTTTTAAAACTCTTCCTTCAGGAGTTCAAACTTTAGGTCTTGTTGGATTCCTTATGCTTGGATCAAAAGGCAAGGCAATAGTTTTATTAATAGGTGGTGTTTTTGATACCATAAGAGGTTTTATTGGTGATCTTGCATCAGGTTATGCATTTTTTTTAGAGAAAGTTGCAGATGGTCTTGAAAAAACAGGAATGTTTAAGGATGAAATTGCAAATGCAAGAAATGTTGTTCAAGATTTTAGAAATGTATCTGAAAGATTAAACACTCCATTTAAGGATTTAACAAAAGATATAAAAGGATCAAATAATGAATTAGATGGATCGATTGCAAAATTAGAAAAATTTTTAATGACTTTAGAAGCCAAAGCATTGATTTCTAAAAAACAAGTTGAAGAGCTTTTAAATAAATTAAAAGGTACAAATGAAGAAGTTGATAAATCAGCAGTACAATTTACTAAAATAGCTGATACAGTCAAAAACCAAATTAAAAAAGATTTAGAATCAGTTAACGAGACTATTGGTAAATTTATATTAGGAGGTGTTAAATCATTTTCAAGAGCACTAGCTGAGTCTGTTGTTTTAGGAAAAAAATTAAAAATGAGTTTTGAAGAAATTGCTAAAAAGTTTCTTGTTGATATTTTAGCTTTTACTATTCAAATGGTTATACAAAAACAAATAGAAAAAATGTTGTCAGATGGACAAGTTAAAAATGAAGAAAAAATAACAGATGAAAAGAAAAAACAACTTAAAATTCAAGGCATGATGATGATGATGTCAGGTAATCCTTTAGGTATTTTAGGTTTTGCAAGTCCAGGCTTTGCACAAGGAGGTGCGGTATCAAAAGGCAAACCTATTATGGTTGGTGAGAGAGGGCCTGAGATGTTTATACCAAATAGCACAGGGCAGATAACACAAAACGCTAGAGGCATGGGTGGAAGATCAGCAAACGTAACTTTTAACATAAACACAATAGACTCAAGAGGTTTTGATCAGGCTTTAATAGAAAATAGAGGAACAATAACTTCTATAATCAACAATGCTTTGACTGAAAGAGGAAGAGGAGAGTTAATTTAATGTCAGGAGCATTTCCAATATCATCTGCAAGTTTTGAAACTATGGGTATCAAGTCTATTCAAAACACTATTATATCTAAATCTTTATCAGGTAAAAAATTATCAAGACAAATAGATAATCAAAGATTTGGTTTTACTGCATCTATTATAGTTGGAAAGCGATCTGATATCTATGGTGAGCTCATGGCCTTCATAGTAAAACAAAGATCCTCAAAAGAAAATTTTACAATTATCCCACCAGAGGTAGAGGATGCTAGAGGAAATGAAACAGGAACTTTAGCGGTCAATGGTAGTCACACTGCTGGTGACACAACGATTGCAATGGATGGATTCGCAAGTGATTCGGCTGGTCGTCTTAAAGCTGGTGATTTTATTAAGTTTAATGGTCACACAAAAGTTTATATGGTTGTAGCAGACGTAACAAGCTCATCTAACTCAGCAACAGTAACAATAGAGCCACCTTTGGTTTCAGCTTTAGCGGATGATGAAACTGTCTCTTATGATAATATACCTTTTACAGTTCATCTTACAAACGATATTCAAGAGTTTGGTGTAGTTGGTGCAGATAATTCAGGAAACTTATTATATAAATTTGAAATAGATGTCGAAGAAGCAATATAAAATTAAATATTTTATGAATGCTGACATCTTAGCTGAAGAAATTGTCGAGGCAGAAAATATTGATGTGGTTAACCTTGATTTAAAAAAACACGACTTTCCATCAAAAAATGCTGACTACATAGTGAATGGTGATATAAAGGTTATTAGAAAGAGTATAGAAGATTATGGCAAGAACACTAACAACATCAGTAAAAAATGAATTATTAACAAACGAAATACGACCTATTCATTTGTTAACTATTGGTTTTAGCACTCCAGTAAATTTAACAGATTGCAGTTTTAATCTTACATCATCTATATCAGGATCAAGCAAAACTTATACGGCATCATCTTTTTTAGTTTCAATTCCTTCTTTTACAGAGGAAACCGATGTAACTAAAACGAGTTTAAATATAACTTTATCAGGTGCAGATCAAACTTTTATATCAACAGTTTTAAATGAAAATATTGTAAATGACACTGTTGAAATATTTAGAGGATTACTAAACTCAACAAACTCTATTATTGCAGATCCTATATTATTATATTCAGGTAATATAGACACCTTTCAAATAGATGAATCCGAAACTGACTCAAATGTAACTTTAACTGTTGTTAGCCATTGGGCCGACTTTGATAAAAAATCAGGAAGGCAAACGAACAACAACTCTCAGCAAAGATTCTTTAGCACCGATGTTGGAATGGATTTTAGTTCTCAAACTGTTTTAGATATTAAATGGGGTAGAAAGTAATGGACATCAATAAAATTATAAATTTATATTATCTATTTCCAAAATATCAAAATAATACATACCAAGAGTTATTTTATCATATTTTACCTTCACTAAAATTAAATCAATATAAATTATTTGAAGATAAAGATGGAGTTTTTGGTTTTGTTAATTGGGCCTACTTAAACAATGATATAGAAAAAGAATATATTAAAAACTTAAAAATATATAAAAACGAATGGAAAAGTGGTGTTAATTTATGGTTATATGATATTGTAATAATTAGAAAGAGCAAAGAGGTTATGTCATGGGTTTATAACTATTTTAAAAAATTATTAAAAACAAATGAGTCTATATCTTGGTTAAGGTTAGATGAGGATGACAAAGTATATAGAGTAGCAAAAAAATATAAAAGGGAGTTTCATAATTAATGGGTAGTGTAGTAGATTCAGCCATAGATACAGGCAAAAAGGCACTTAAAGGTGTAAGACTATTTAATTTTTTAAGCTCTATGAATCCTTATGTTGCTTTAGGTATTTTTGCAGTGGGTTGGTTGTTCGCAAGATCTCAAAAACCTGATATTCCAGACTTTGGTACAAATGATTTTGAAGAAACAGAAAAAGGAATATTAGTAAATAAACAATCTAACAACGCATCAATTCCAGTTTTATATGGGGAACGATTAATTGGTGGCACGAGAGTTTTTATAGAAACATCAGGAACAGATAACGAGTTTTTATACGTTGCTTTAGTTTTATGTGAAGGAGAGATCAATTCAATTGAAGAGATTAGAGTAGATGAAAAAGTTGTAACATTTTCAGGATCTTTAACAGATAATACACAAAGAACTGTAGCAAGTTCAGATTCTAATTTTTATAAAGATGGAGTTAGCTATATTACTGTTGAGCCTCACTTTGGATCTGATGGTCAATCTGCATCTAGTTTATTATCTACATTATCAAGCTGGGGATCAAACCATAAACTTTCAGGTATATGTTATCTAGCTCTTAAATTTAAATGGAATGCAGATGTATTTGGTGGAGTACCAATAGTTCAAGCTAAAATAAAAGGTAAAAAAGTCGTAACTTTAGATTCAAGTTTAAATGAGTCTAGTCCAACCTTTTCAACAAACCCAGCTTTTTGTTTGTTAGATTATTTAAGAAACGAAAGATATGGAAAAGGAATAGCAACTGCAAATATAGACTTACAATCTTTTAGAGACGCATCACAAGTTTGTATAACACAAGTCACACCTTTTTCAGGAGCATCTCAAATTAATATTTTTGATACAAATGGAGTTATAGATACTTCAAGAAAAGTAATAGATAATGTAAGAGATATTTTAAGAGGATGTAGAGGTTATCTTCCTTATGTTCAAGGAAAATATAGATTGGTTATAGAAACAACAGGAACTGCATCAGTATCGCTTGGTGAGGATGATATTATAGGTGGATATTCTTTAGCATCGCCAAGTAAAAATTCTAAATATAACAGAGTAATAGCAACTTTTATTAATCCTGATCGTAACTTCCAGGCAGATCAGATAACCTTCCCTCCCACAGATGACTCTAGTTTGCCATCGGCAGATCAACACGCAACTATGAAAACTGCTGATGGAGGTTTTCTTTTAGAAGGTAAATTCGATTTTAAAACTATTACAAGTCCCTATCAAGCTGAAGAGATGGCTGAGATTATTTTACGACGTAGCAGAGAATCTTTAGGCCTTAATATAACTTGCGGATTCAAAGCATACGAACTCCATATTGGTGATATTTGTTCAGTCACTTTATCATCGCTGGGCTTCTCAAATAAAAATTTTAGAGTTTTGTCAATGGTATTTAATGAAGATTACACAATAAGTTTAAATTTAGTTGAACACCAAGATAGTCATTATACTTTTGCAACAAAAGGCCAGGTATCAAGCACACCATCAACTAACTTACCTAATCCATTTAACATCCAACCTCCAGCATCAATAACTTTATCTGATGAACTTATTGAATATGCTGATGGAGTTGTATTAACAAGATTAAATATACTTATTGGAGCTAGTACTGATCAGTTTGTTCAATACTATCAAGTCGAAGCTAAAAAAAGCACAGAGACAGATTTTAAAATAATATCAAGCGGAACTCAGTTAAACCATGAACTTATTAACGTGGTTGATGATGCAACGTATAACGTAAGAGTAAAAGCTATTAACTCATTTGGTGTATCTAGTAGTTATATCACTGCTGATCGTAAAATTGTTGGAGCGACTGAAATTCCAGGCGATATTGACGATTTGTCTGTATCTATGGTCGGCTCAAATCAAATGGAGCTTTCCTGGACTCCTGTAGAGGATCTTGACATATCTTGGTATGAGATAAGATATCAAAATGTAACTTCAGGATCTATTTGGAACAACTCAACTCCTCTTGCAAAGGTTGTAAGACGTAAATCCAACAGTTTAGTTGTAAATGCACAAACAGGATCATTTTTAATCAAAGCGGTTGATAAACTTGGTAATAGTAGTGCGAATGCATCTGTAGTAGTAACAAATATTTCAGGTTTGCAAAATTTTAAAAGAACATCTACATTTAGCGAGTAATTATGGCAGATTTTTTAGGAACTAGAGATAGCAACGTTGCATTAAGTAGAGATAATGCAAATAGACTTGTCCTTATTTTGGACACAATCACTCTTTTTGATAGTACAGTTGGAAACTTTGACAATCCTGAAGGTGTATTTGATTTAGGCGGAACTGACTCGACTTCTAATCCTACAAATTTTGGCGGTAATATACAGGCATCTGGTTTTTATACATTTGCAAATAGTTTATCTTTAGATGCGATTTACGATGTAAGTTTAGGAGCTTTAGTAGGTATGACATCAGAGGATGAATACGATTTGCACGATTCAGGTCGAGGAGCAACTTTGCATGATAATGCAAAAGGCCCATATGATGGGTCGCCTGAAGTACAATGCGGTGCAGAGATACAAGTTGGAGCAGATGACTCTAGTCTTTCAAATATAACTAGCTTTCAAAAAATTGCACAACAAAGTACGATAAAAGGTCGTTTTTTTAAATTTAGATGTAAACTGACTTGTGATAATAAAAAGGTTAGGGCCAAAGTTCATAGTTTAGAGTTCAACGTTAATTTTGAAAAAAGAACAGAAACAGGAGAGGATCTTACATCATCAGCATCAGGAACTACAATTACATTTACAAATGGTTTTTTTGCAACTCCATCAATAGCCATAGCTGGTCAAGGAATGGCAGTTGGTGACTTTTTTGTTTTATCAAATAAGTCAAAAACAGGATTTACAATACAGTTTTTTAATAGTAGTAATACAGGAATAAGCAGAACTTTTGATTTTCAAGCAGTAGGACATGGCTTGAAATCATAATGAAAATAACATAAAAAGGAATTTATGAGCCAAGTATCAGATGTAGAATTAGCCAATCAAGGCTTCGCAAGTTTCAGAACAGAGCTTAATAATATATTAGGTGCGTTAAATACTATGCACAAAGGAAGCTCAAGACCAGGATCAGCAGTAGCTGGATCGATATTCATAGATGACGCTACAACAAATGTTCTTAAAGTTAAGATTTTTGATGGGTCAGATGATATAGAGTTATTTCAAATTAACACATCAACAAACGCAGTGACTAGCACAATGTCAGTAACAGGAACAATATCTGAAACTGATCCAAATGCTTTACCACTAGCTTTGGCATTAGGATAGGAGATTAGATGGCAAATACTTTTAAACAAATTAATTTCGCAGCAGAACCAAACTCTGCTGGAACACCTTATGTGATGTACACAGTAGCATCGTCAACAACAGCAGTTATCATCGGTTTGTTACTTACAAATATTCACACAACATCAGTAACAACAGAAGTTGAATTAGTATCTACAACAGCAAATAGAGGTGGTGCTAACAACGTTGCAAATGGAACTTCTTTTTTGGTAAAAGATGTAAGTATTCCAAACGGCTCAACTTTAGAATTGTTAACAGGCGGTAAAGTAGTTTTAGAAGCTGGAGATGTTCTAAGAATAGATTGTTCAGTAGCAGATAAACTTTCAGGCTCTTTATCAGTTTTGGAAATAACATAGGAGTTATAAATGCCATTTATTGGAAAAACACCTACAGCAGTTCCTTTAACTGCAAATGATATTGCAGATGGAATAATATCAACTGCAAAACTTGCAGATACATCAGTCACTAATGCAAAACTAAATGCAGATTTAATTTCAGCAGAAACAGAATTAGCAACTGCTCCAGCAGATACAGACGAACTTTTGATAAGCGATGCAGGAGTTTTAAAAAGGTTAGATGCAAGTTTAATAGGTGGTGGAGATTGTGAAAAACTAGCTTCTTATGATGTTTCTAGTAATGTTACTGATTTTTATTTTGATAATGTTTTTACAAGTTCACATAAGTTTTACAAAGTAGTTTTCGGTGGTTTCCGACCTAATACTCAAAGCTCTGGAACTTGGATTAGAGTAGGATTTAGAACTGGCGGTTCTTCAGGTGCAAATGTTAGTGGAACATATTATCAAAAACAAAAACAAGTTTATGGAAATGAATCAACAGCAACTGCTAGTAACGCAGATATACAGAGTGATACAACAGGAGTGCAAATAC